>Ga0098052_1001206_pt1 | contig 16310 bp, 7 predicted proteins | sample 15_taG_FD_81591 | JGI IMG/M metagenome (GOLD analysis project Ga0098052, IMG submission 81591) | Marine viral communities from the Subarctic Pacific Ocean - 15_ETSP_OMZ_AT15312 metaG | ecosystem: Environmental > Aquatic > Marine > Oceanic | place: Pacific Ocean | collected 2015-01-18 | reverse complement strand
TATATAGAATGAAGAGTATTAAGTAATGGATAGAGAAGTAAGAAGATTATCTCATTTAAAAGGGAGTAGAATTAAATCTGTTCTATCACTTCCTCTTAATAGTGAGGGTGTTAATGGTGATCAGATAATGGTGAATGGTAAATTATATGTCAAAGATAAAGATAGATGGATTGATGTAGCTTCTCAATCACATGTTAGAAATATTTTATATGCTTATTTTGGGGTTACATCTGCCATGGGCATTCCAAATGGTAGTGGAACACATTATGCAGTACCATTCAATATGTATTACAGTTCTTCATCATTTATAACTTTAGGGACAACAACATCTTCTCCTGACTCATCACTTACAATTACTTCAACTGCTGATGACTTATTGGTATTTATGTGGTATATACCAGATAATATAAAAATACAGAATATTGATGTATGGATTGGAGGCAACGCATCTGATGGTGATAGTATTTTACTACACTTAATGTCTTATGATATAGTAAGGGCAGATGGTGCTACCTGTGGAGATTTATCAAATGGAGTAGTAGTAGCAGATGGAGATGCGATTTCACATGATGGATATGAACAAACAGATTACCAATCCATGACTATTCAAAATGGGAATGTAGATTCAGGTAAAGCTGTATTTCTTACTTTGCATGCAGATGGAACAAACTCAGATTATGCAGTAAATGCTATAGTGAAATATAATTTAAGATAATGATTAACAGTGTACACGAAAGTATTATGTATTTTAAAACAGATTTTATAAGTTAAAATGAATTACCAAAGGTCTTATTATGACATTAGATACTAGAAAAGGCGCAGGGAGAACACGTTTATATGCTGATAAAGCGAAGGAGCGTGCCTCAGAAGAAAGTAGATTTAAGACAGAGAGGCTGAAAGCTATTTCTGCAATGAATAAAGAAGCATCAGAAGAATCTTTATGGAGTATGTTTACTGGAGGAGTTTCTGCTTTAGCTGCAGCTATTTTAGCCCCTCCAGGTACAAAACTTAAAACAGCAACAACGGCATATACAGTTGGATCAGAAGTAGGAAGATGGGGACAGAAGTTGACATCAGATTATGATCCAGAAGATTATTATGCAAGTGCTGATGTAGGAAAATTTGATGTTATGCAAAAATATGATATAGAGGAATTTAATTTAGGACTTACTGATGCCTATGAGTCTGATTGGTGGAGAGATGCAACTTCAACAGCTACAAATCTTTTATCTGCATATGCATTACATAGTTATGGTGGGAAAAAAACTGGTGTTGAACATTTCGAGGATATTCTTGATGTTGACTATGATAGTGGGAAAGATATATTAGATACCGTTGATCGATTTTATGAGAGTGTATAACTATGCCACAAGACTGTAGTATATTAGGAGAAGGTTGGGTTCTAGATGAAAGCACAGACAGTTGTGTCTTTACTCCTACAGAAGCTCCAACTACTTTTGACCCAGGAGATGCTTTTGTAGGTAGTACACTAGAAGGAATAACTGAAGATTATTTTGATCCTTATGATATTGATTATGAGCAAACACTTATTGGTCAAACTGAGATGGGTATTAGTGACCTTGGTGAGGCATGGGATGTAAAATCAGGAGGATTGACTGATCAGTGGGATATACTTAAATCCCAAATTGGAGAACAGAAAATTGGAGCTCAAGATATTTGGGGATTACAAAAAGGCTCTTTAGGAAGTGCATGGGGAGCAAAAAAAGAAGAACTTGGTTCTGGATTAGGTCAGGCTTATAAAAAATCATTTGGTTTTGGGAAAAAAGCACAATCACGTAGTGGACTTGCACATTCTGGGACTATTGAGTCTACAATGAGAGGACAGGAAAGAGAAGCTTCTAGTGCATATAAAAGATCTTTTGGGTTAGGGAAATCAGCATATGATCAAGCTTTATCTATGGGACAAGAAAAATTATCTCAAACATTATCAGGTTTTGACCGTCAATACGATACTAGTGAAGAGGCTTATAACCAGGCTATTGAAACTGGAAATCTCGCATTGGGGCAAGGTATAACAAATGCCTATCAGGCAATGCAGTTAGCTATTCTTAATGAAAGAAAAGATTGGGAGGAATTCCAGCGAGGTACTATGAATGAAATGCTTTTGAGTGGTATATGGGACACTGGCACTGGTAGTAGTATTATTATTGGTAGCGGCCAAGATGATGATAATGAATGGGATTTTCCAAATACAAGTGAACAGGAGCCTGATTATGGTGATTTTTGGGATGACTATGAGCAGCCAGATCTAGATCTTGAAGGCAACCCTTGGAACTTAATAGATCCTGATTGTGGTGATCCAGGACAACAGGGTAATCCTGCTTGTCAGTTTAGGTTTGATGACCCTGATGATGATGTAGAAGGTGGTGGTACAGGAGGTTAATAATTATGTTCAAAATAAAAGTTTATAGGAGCATAAGGTAATGGGTTTATGGGAAGTTGAACCTCATAATTTAAGTTATGGTCCAAAAGATACTGCTGAAGATGTTACAAAAGTAGCACTTGCCTTATTAGCTAGGCTAAATGAACGAGAATTAGATAAAGAAGAGAGATTAGAAAATGCTGAATTAAATCTTCTTGTTGGAGATTTAAGAGATGCAAGGAGTGAATTGCGTGGATTAAAGGCAGATTATGGTGAAAAAAGTATTATACATGAAAGTATAGTTGGAGCTAACCCAAATAATCCTCATTATACAAAAGAAGCTGTTGATCTTTCTGGTGATATAATGCAAGACATTAGAAATACTATAGAATCAAAGGAAAAGGAAATTGATTTCTATAGTATTAAAGGTAAAAATATTGTAAGAGAATTAGCTGCTGTAGATAAACTTAAAGAGGGATCTAAATATATTGGTAAGCATTATGGAGATAAAAATATTTATGACTTACCTGATCTAGAAAATAATGCTTTAAGCAATCAGCTTGGGATTGATGTAGAGTTAATAAAAAGATATAAAGAAAAAAATCCATGGTTTGGAAGTCAAAAATGGATTGATTTAATGAATCTTCAGGAAGAAGATATAAATTGGACAAAGGAAGTACGATCTTCTGCTAGAACAAAAGAAGCCTTGAGTAAAGAAGAGTATTTAAAAGAGGAAGTATTATCTAGGGCTTCAAATACCTTAGGCACATCTAAGTTTATGAATGAAATGGAAAGTATATCAGATTCTGATATTGATGAAGATCAAATGAAGAGAGCATTGCTTCTTATTGGCGGAGAAGAGGTACAAGGTGATAAAGGTATTGAGATAAGAGGTTTAAGAATTGTAGATGCATTATGGGGAGATAAAGCTTTAAAGTTAGATGAAAATAAAAAATATGATAAACTATTAGATTTATATAGAACATTTAAAACTCTAAAGACAGGGACTGGTACCCCTAAAGATAAAATTGGTATAAATCTTTTTATTAAAAGATGGAGAGAATCTAGAGAATCATTACCTAGTGATTTTGATAAAGATACTTTTGATGAATGGTCTGAAGAATTCTTTAATGTAAGTTCAAAAAATATAGATAACTTATATTTTGATGAATATGACCCTGTTACAGGGACTACTAAGAAATCTTTTTATAAGAATCAGACTGTTAAATCTTTTTTAAAAGATGACAGGGAGATGTACAATCATCTTAGTAATAATGACTATTTACAAACTAGGGGAAAAGTTATTAGAGATCTTTTTGTGGCTGATCCTAATATTACAATCAAAAAAACTCAAGATGTGATAGACTATCTTCATACATCTGATGTTATGGATTCATGGTATAGGGAAAAGAAAAGTGCACCAATACCACCAGGGAAGACTACAGATGTAGGATTATCATATCCATATAAATGGGATTTTGATGCATATGGTGGAGATAGTGATGATGATTTAGATATTTTATGGAAAGAACATCCTGAATGGCATATGGACATTGGCAAATTTGACGGAATAACACAGTATCAATTAATGTCACAACATTATGAAGAAGCTTATGAACTCTTAAGATCTAAAAAAAAAGAGTAAAAAGTGATATTTTAGGAGTAAGAAAAAAATTAGTAGATGCACAACATCCAATAGTAGAGATACCAGGTATGAAGAGTCATTCTGGAGATTCATTAAAAATGGCATCACCAGTAGCAGAAAGATTTTTACATGCAAAAGATTTACTTGCATCAAAAGGTATTTCACTTGATGTTCAAGATACATATAGAAGTTATGATGCACAAAAAAAAGCATATGATAGGTGGGTAGCTAGTGGAAAAAAAGGTCCATTGATAGCTCATCCTGATACATCATTTCACACTATAGGATATGCATTTGACTTAGCACAGACTCATGATATGAAACAAGAAGAAGTATTTAATATATTAGAGAGTGTAGGATTTATACAGAATCCAGGTGAATGGTGGCATTGGTCGCTAGAGAAAATTAACTAAAAGGAAATTGTTATGGGTGATAATAAAAATTTACCATTAGATTGGTTCGCTGATAGTAAAACATTAGCACAAGAAAACTTAGATACATTATCATTAGGTGAGGACACATCAAAGGTTGTGTCAGCTTTAGATAAGGTATCTAATTATCTTACTGGTTCCCAGGGGGATAGTGCTAATGTAGGATCTCCAGTTGGGGATGAAGGTGGTGATTATTCAGATATAATACCAGCCCTTGTTGTACCTGCTACTCAGCTTGCACAAAAAGCATTATCTAAAGTTCCATGGGGTATGCCTAAGGGATGGAAAGGATATACTAGGTTTGGAGGTAGATATGGGATGGCTACAAAGTTAGCATTTAATACTAATACTTTAATTGGTAACTATATAGATGAGTGGAATAAAAATAACCCTGAATATCAAGTTAAGGGAGGAGTGGAACTTGCAGCAAGAGCTACTGGGTCTGCAGCTGTTTATTCTGCAACAAGTAAGTTAGCCTTTGATTTAATGAATAATGTAAAGGTTGGTATGGTTACTGAGGTAATGGATAAATTAGCAAGTAAATCATTATTGAAGGAATTCCCTAAGTTAGGTCAACCTCTTAAAAAAGGATTAACTGCGGGAGGTAAAGAAGCTACAGAAGAAGCTATGAAAACTATTGTAACTAATTCTAAACAGGAAGTAGCTGATAAAATGAAAAAGGTTATGGGAGAGAAAGCTGCTAAGAAATGGGATGATGTTACTATGAAATTATTAAATCCTAATAGAGCACAAAAAGTAGGTGCATGGTTAGCAAAAAATGGTGGTGGATGGCTTGCAAAAAAAATGGCTGCTTCGTCATTGTTATTCGCATTCCCTGAGTCAGTATCAACTGCAGCTGGGGTTGTAGGCATAGCATGGACTGCTTATGATATCATAAATTTAATGGATACCCTTCCAAATAAGCATGAATTACAAAAACTTATTTTTGAAGACCCCCCTGCACCTACTAAAAAAACTCCTGAGGATAATTTAGTAGATCAGTTTACTGCTAGTGATTCTATATTTACTGATCCTGTTCCTCAAATAAATCGTCCACAAGAATAAAATAAATGGCAGATACATTATCTATTGAAGATTATCTAGACTATCTAGGTTATCGTAATGCTACTAATGCAGGTTCTACACGAATAACTCCATTTGCCCCAACAGAAGGTTTAAATGCAAGGGAGATGCCTGACCCAGAGGATTTAAATGATCCATATGCTAGATTAAGAAAATCTTTAGGTGTATATAAAGACCCTGTACCTGATACGACTACAATGGATAAGACTTTAGAATATTTAGGTTCAGCAGTATGGGGAGGATTAAGTGGATTAACATGGGGAGCTACAGAGTTTGTTAAAAAATCCACTCCATGGGAAGAAATGACTGATTCTGAAAGAGCTGGATGGATCACTGGAGAAGGTTTGTCCCTAGCTACTCCTTTTGTAGGCCCTTTCCATCTACTAGGCAAGGGAGGGCGTTTAGCTACAAAAGCTCTAAGAGGAAATAGATATATAAGAAAAGCTGCTAAAAATTTAGTTAATGAGAAAAGTGGTGTAGCTAAAGCACTAATAGATGATGCTGTAACTAGAGGAGATCTTCCTGTTGATGTAGCTAAAGGAATGAAAAAGCAGATTGAGAAACAGTTACCTAAGAAATTATTAGGTGATAAGCATTTAAGATCTAGACTGGCTGATTTAAGTGCAGATCAAAGAGTAGCTGAATCTGCTAGTGTAGGACTACAGGCTCAGAGTGAAGAGCTTATAGGTAGAATACTTAAGGAATATAAGTTTAGAGGTCGTCCAGGTATAGCTAGAGATATGTCGAAAGAATTTGTAGATCAATTAGCAAAGGGTAGATATGTAAATGATATAGGAGAATATGTTACACGAGGATTTGGAGGACGTAACCCAGGAAGAATCGCACAATATACAGGTATGGCAGCTCAAGATTTTTTATATATGGGACTTCATTCCTTAGGGACAACAAAGATAAAATCTATGGCTCATGGGACACAAGCTGATTATAGTGATGTACCAAAGCATGTACTTGGGATGGCTTTAGCTTTCCCATTAATCAGGGGTATAGGTAAAGGGGGTAGGGAAACACTTGTAAGAGGTATACAGTCTTATGCTAAAAGATTTAATAAAATTAATTATAATAAGATTAGTAAAATGCCAGGAGGAGATGCTACTGTTAAAGAGTTGCTTAAAAGTAACTTAAAAGGAGCTAACCTTAATATAGATTTTCATTCTGATCATGCAAAGAAATTCTGGACTGTTGGTGGTAAGCGTTATGGGGGAAAAGAATCCATAATGAATGCACTAGATACTGGAAAGTTAGATACTAAAGATACTGTTATACTCTTGAATAAAATGAGAAAAGATGTTTCTAAGCAATTAGTTTCAAGATGGAATAATAATTACTGGGGAGATTTATTAGCATCTATTCCTAGAATGGGAATGGGTGTAGCTTTTGTTAATTTTGAGCCAATGATACGTGGGGCTTTTGATAATATGAGTCCTCAAGAATTTTCTTCACATATGTTTATGGCAGCATTCATGACTAAAAGTAGAGGTGCATGGGATCATGCTGGACGAAGAGGGTATATGTCTAGGGAATATGGTAATATGGAAAAAGCTTTGAATTGGCTTCAGGTAGATCATACTAAGATGAATTCTACTATTAGGGCTTTAAAAATAGAGCAGATCCTTAATGAGCGTGGATTAATATTTGGGAATAATCCTATAGCAGAAGATATTATAAATAAGTTTGATAGTGTACTTGAATCAGAAGTTATTAAATGGAGAAACAATGGTGAGTTTGTAGACCCTACAGAATATCAAGATGTTCATGCATTGTTAGGTGCATATAATGCTATAAAGAAACAAAAAAATGCTAATTATGATCCTTTAACTATTCAGCAATTTACTCCAGCTGCATTAAATATGTTAAAGCAAGACTTGGCTGGTGTAGTATTACAGGGAAGAAAAATTAGTGACATGACTCCTAATGAAATACAGGTACAACTTTCTAAGGAATCCAGAGATGAAATACAGGCAGATCATTATAGATTCTTAAGGCTTGCTAAACAAGAATTAGATTTTCCAATTGATATGAGATTAGATGAAACAACTGGTAAACCTATCAAAGTTCTTGCTAAAAGATTAGAAAGTAAAACAGATGAAAGAATTCCTAATATAATGGAGTATAATGAATTACTTGCAAAACATAGTAAGGATTTAAATATTGATGTTAAGGATGACCCTGTAGATGTTGATGCTTTAAGTACACGAATGGGGTTTAAGAATTTAAAAGACTTTGATAATGCTTTTGGAAAGCTTATAAATGATTTTATAGAGACCACCCAAGGTAAATATGAAAATCATAATATACATATGCGACTAGATAAGAATATATTTCTAGATGGGATAAGGAATATAGACCAAGTAGAAGCGAAAGACGATTTTTTCAAGTTAGTTACTGGGCAGTCTACAGATAAAGTAGAACTTAAAAATTTAAGACAAAAGTTTTTAAATGTGTTTGGAGAAGATGGATTTTATAAAAAGATATATGAAAATCAAATTGATGACACTGTAAAGATTGATGACTTAAGTGATACTACTTATGAAAATTTATTATATATAGAGCCTATATATGAGCTTATGAAAAGTTTTCATCCTAAAGGACCACGTTCTTCACCTAAAAGAGATATAACATCTAAAGAGATAAAAGAATTAGCAGAGCAATCTAAAGATGTAATTCAAAGATTACCTTCAGACTGGAGAGAGAATCTTTTTGTAGAAGCAATGGGGACTTTCCAAGGTAGGCTATTTGCTGGTGGTAATAGAATGGCATATACTGCTTTCTCACGTGCGAGGGATGCGGGTCTTATAGAAGCTCAATTTCAAGAAGGTATACAAAGAATAATTTTTCCTGATGATTTTGCTATAGATAGTGAATTCAAAACAGATCCTGCTACTGGGTTAAAAGTAAAAGAAGCTATAAATAATGTTAAGAATTTATTTAAACCTCAGATGGTAAGAGAAGAAGCCTTTGTTAAAGAAGGGGTGGATTTACGAGATTGGATTAGTATAAGTGATGAAATTGTTAATAGTAAAGTAAAACATTTTGTTGAAAATATTGATAAGACATTAAAAGGTTTAGATAAAGATGGTATAGTTGTTTCACAGGTAAGGGTAATTAAAGATTTATCTAAAGTAATTATGGAAGAATTAAGTAATCCTAGAGAGAGTGTTGATGTAAAAAAAGTTAGAGAATCTATACAAGAGATGAGGATTTTAGTAGGTGCTTTACAACAGGATCCTAATGCAAGCCCTGATACTGTAAGAAGATTAGAAGGTGCTCTTACTTCATTAGAAAAAGGTTTTAAGGATATGGGAACCTTGGATACTCCAGCAGTGTCTAGGGAGTTACATGACACAGTAATAGAATCTTTTGATGAGCTTATAAGAACAGAGATGGAAAAAGATTATGTAGAAAAAACAAAGCTTTCAAATCTTTTAGTAAAGCTTCATAATCATTCTGCAGGTTTAGACCCTGCTTTAACACCTGCTGATTCTAAATATCTCTTTGAGCAATTATTAAGTGATTTTTCTAGACTTTTAAAGGATAGTGTAACAAAAGAAGCAACATTAGAAGATATGGTTTCTGAATTTAATAATTCAAGAAATTGGCAGGATGCTAAAGCTGCAATAGACTCAGTAGTAAAAATGTATTCTAGTTTTAATACAAATCTTGAATCATATAATCAAGAAGCTGCCAGAACCTTAAATGAATTACAGAATGAAAAATTACCTCAGCATAGACCAATAAGTTTTCTAGAGCTTTTAACTAAATATCCTTCATTGCGTGATGCAGCTGATCCTAATAAAGTTGATAATAAGTTTGTAGTGGATATAACAAATGCTTATGACTCAAATAAAACAATAACACCTGATGAGGTTTTTGAGAAGTATATATATCCTGATATTATAAAAAAGTATCCAACAAGCCATGCTACTGAAATAGAAGCATTTAAGATTAAAGAAGCTGAACCACTACTCCAAAATATATTCGGTAGAAAGAACAGGCAAAGGATGTCATTTGATCATCAACTAGCAAAACTTGAAGATGTAAAGGTTACTGAATCATTGTCTACAAGAACTTTAGATAGGGTATATACAAATGATCCTGAAAATAAATATGAATGGATATTATTAAAAGGTAGTATAAAGATAGGTGGCCGTGTAGTTAATATGGATGAGTCTTATGATGTAGGAGGCAATTGGAAGTTTATGCAAACTCTTGTTGACAGGGGTATTGATGTCAATATGGATAATGTTGCTGATCTACAAATGAAACTTAGAAATATAGATTATCAATTGCAAGTAGATGACCTACTTAACTTAGAGCCTGTAGTTAATAGTACTAAAGTATATATGAGACTAAGTCCAAAGATGAGAATAATCTTTCCTAAGACTCCTGATAATATGAATTTACTACATAGGGATTTTGATAGTGTCTATGAACAAAAGTTGCTTGAGTATGATCCAAGAACAAACAACAAAATAAAAAGTGAAAAAAGATTAATTGCATTTAAAAAAGGATTTAAAGATTTATATCAAACTACAGATAGTGACAATTTAAAACTTAGATTGAAGATGCAGCTTGTCCATTTTAGCAGAACTATGGGTCCTGAATTTGATAAGATGATGAATACCATGGATATGTCTAGGGGTAAATTGGAGTATAATGCATTAAAAAGAGGGTTTTTAGCTGATGGTGGTACTGGTACTAGCCTTACAAGAGAAGCCTTGACCTGGGGCATGCAAAACAGTCCTGATGCTGATGTACGTCTTTTAAGTGAAAGAATATTAAATGAAGGTACTATTAGGATAGGTGTATTAGGTGATGAAGCAGCTGATCCTAAAGATTCTTCACATTTTTTTAGTAACAAAAAGTCTATTGTAAAAAAATTAAAAGATAAATATGATAATATTCGTGGTGCAAATAATAATCAGGACACAATTGAGTCAAAAATTGTAAATGCATTTAGTGAAGATATAGGTTTAAATAAATATCCTAGTCTTGATTCTTACTTTTTAGATGGAGGAAAATTTGCTTCAACTTCCTATTCTAACCTTTTAAAAGCTAAGAAAGGTGGAGGTAAGTGGAATGGGATGAAAACTACTATCATGAGTAATGATATGTTAGGGAAAGGGTTTACTAGTTATAATAAAAAAATAGCTGATATCTTAGATCATCTTGGTGTAGATATCTTAGTAGGAGAAACAGTAGCTAAAACATTAAATAGAGGTAAAGTTAAACCTTTTGAAATAGACAGAACTCTTAATCTTGAACAAGGATGGGAAGCTCAGTTACGCAATATGTCTATGCAGAGTAATGTTTTAAGAGTCCCGTACGAAGCTTTTAATGTATCATTTACTACGCATTCTGATGCAGGCATAAATTATTCTTCATCTATGTTTGATTTTCAAGACTTGTCACATCTAAATCGAGCAAAGGAATTATATAGAGTTGATAAAGTAATAGATAAGATGGCAGAGTTGTATAGACAAAAAGATTATGCAAGTGGAGAATTGATAAGAGCATTGTATAATATAAAAGAGCAGGAGACAGGTTTAAAATTAACAACTGATGCTTACGAATTAACTGAATTTTTAGTAGCAGCTGGTGGAAGAGAAGCTAATCCTTTAGTACAGAAAAATTTATTAAGATTATTACAAAGTGATTTTTATAAGATATTGACTAAGAGATCTACAATACATGGTGAAGATAGTATTTCTGCTCCTGATGTAGACAATACATTAAGTAATCCAGTGTATGCCAGGATGCAGATTGGAGCGGTAGATAAACCTATTAATAGTGTTTTCCAATTTGGTGGAGGATCTATAACTCATGCATTGTCAAAAGTAAAGATAGCAGATGAAGTACTTTCAACAAAGTGGGCTATAGATGAAATACCTTTTATTGCGAGAGATCCTAAAACAGGATTAGATATAGTTCTTTCTTTTAAGGATGGGAAAATAGAGTACTATAGTCCTCTTCTTGAAGCACAAAAGAAAATGTCAGATGATAAAAGAATAATTGGATTAGGGAAAGGGGAGCGAATTAAAATAGATGAAACTCATATTAATAATATAAAGAAGACATTAGAACACTTGAGAGATCAGTCGGTTGAGGCTAAAAATATGAACTATGGAGATTTGATCAGGCTATTGAATGGAGAAGTATATAGTAAATCTAAAAGATATACAGGTCTAGTAAAATATGGGCTTACAGGGAGCTATAGAAGATTAGCTAGAAAATATAATATACAATTAGGTATGAGTGTAAATGCTATCCCTAAAGTTTTAAAAGATCAGCCTTTAATGAGAGTAGAAAAAGTTCTATCAACAGATGAAGCAGGATTATCTACAATTAATACATTTGATTTAAGAGTTACCATGCAAAGAGATTTTGATGGAGATCATATATATAAATATTTAAAGTTGCCTAGAAAAATGATGAGAGATTATGTTGATGACATGGGAGATATTGTAGATTATAGAAAGTTTGATGACGATGCAGTTGAATATGGAAAGATGGATATGTTTGGGTTTGGGATGAATGGTGTAGCTGGAAGTGATAGTGATATGGTGGGGTTTGATAAAGTAGCTAATGATATAGCTACTAAGAAAAAGATTGTTTCCAGTGTTATTTCAAGAAAAGGTACACTGAGTTATCTTTTGAATTCTGGAATGACAATTGATGGTGAGTTTTTTATAAAGAAAAATTTTAATAAAAAAGGTGCTATGCTTGCTGCTACTGATGCAATAGATGTGTTCCAAAGATCAGGTGATATATTTCAAAATACATTAGATATATGGCAAAAAACTCCTAAGATAGCAAAAGCAGTAGAGATGGTAGAAAATTACTTTCTTTATGGAGAGCATCTAGGAACATCTCCAAGAAAAGATCATACCAAAGAATCATTTTTTGGTATGAATTTTGGTGTGACTCAATTTGAAAAAGACTTATTTAAAGTTATGCATAGAACACTTAGTAAAAGCAGAGTTATGCAGAATGATATATGGGATGTAGCAGGGCAAAGGCAGCCTAGAACAGATGAATTAAGAAGATATCATAGTGATATAAAGTCTTTCTTTGAAAATCCAAATGTATTTTTAATGAGGAAGATGTTAAAACAGGCTAGAATCTTAAGAAGAAAAGGTAAGTCTGATGAAGCAGGGAAGATGATAGCTCAGATTATGGATTATTGGTTTTCATATGTAGGTAGGGGGACTAAGGCATGGGAAAATGTTGAGACTGAATTAAGTAAGGGTAATATCCATGGTAAGGGTGTACGGAGTAGGATGAAAATGAGATTTAAATTTGATAATAAGGTGGGCATTGGCAGTAGTATGAGCGGTCATATTTTAGATAGAGCAGTATCTAGACCTGTGTTTTATGATAGAGCAAATAAAATAGAACATACAAAAACATTTAGTCTTTACAAATCATTTAACCAGCTCAGGAATAAATTAGAGTTTATGCAAGCTATGGGAGATCTCACTACTGAGAATATTGATGATATTATATTACAGGATAGAACATATCAAACTTTAGATGAAAAAGGTAACTCTATGTTTAGAGCTAATTTATTAGGGAACTTAAAGCATATAGCTGATAATCAATACGGGAAAGCATTGAGGAGTTTAAGCTCTTTAATGAATGAAAGTTTTCCTGATGCAAATAAAATAGAAAGAGCTCAAGATAGAATTATGGTAATGACAGATGTAATAAATGCATTAGATAGACAAATGTCCAGAAATATGATATTACGTAAAGATAAAGATTTAGAAATAAGATCTTTTAAGAAAAAGAAAGATGACTCAGCTATTTATGGATATATAGATTTTAAAAGGACAGGTAATTTATACAGGATCAAAGGGGATATTACTAAAGATAGTTTAGACCCAAAAAGGAGCCCAAAAGATTTAGAATTTGTTACTTCACTAAAGAAAAATAAGAAAGAAAAATTTCAGTATGGATACACATACCTTATAGATAAAAGACCTACTAAATTTAAAGCATTAGATGATGTTGAGACTAGATATGACATAGCGTGGGGGAAAGCTACAAGGTTAGGTAATTTAAAAATGGATGATCTTGTAAATATTGATGTAGAGCCAATAACTTTTGTAAAGTTTAATGATGATATAACAAGATTAAAAGTTGGGATAAGTGATATTTATAGCAAAACATTAGATGCAGTTAAAGAAAATCTTATAGATAAAGGTGATATATTTATTCATAATTCAGTTCATACAGATAGAAAAATAGATGAATTTTTTGATACATGGACTCGTAAAATAGATTTTGGTACTCTTCTTGCTTACTTACTACAGCCTCAGCCAGTTAGGAATACTTATATAAAAGAAGGGACAAGAGAGATTCCTTACTTTAAAATGAATACTCATTTAATAGAATCTGTTTTTAAATGGATGAGAAGAAAGCAGTTTCCAGGTCAAGAGAGTGTTGAGGAAAAGTATAATATTGATGCTGAAGAATTAATACGTGCATTAATGCATGATACAAATGCTCATCTTGATCATAAAACAGATGATATAGAGTATAAGGTAAGGGAATACAACAGGATGAGAAAAGAAGGGAAAGAGGATTGGGAAAAATTAAATCAGTCAACAATGGATATATTAACAGGAGATTGGTATAGACACCCTGTTCTTAGTTCATATTCAAGAAGCTTTTTTCTTGGGAAAGCTAGACTATATAAAGGTAAAAGTATGCTTGCTGATAATGAATTTTTCTATGATTATAGAAGTGATAAGCCTAGAGATATGAAAAGAATTTTAGGATGTAAATAATGTCAGTTAGTTGTAATGAAGTAAAATCATTTAATTTAGATATAGATGAAAATGCTAGAGTACAAAATGATGTGTTTAAATATTGGGTTAATAAAGGTAATATCAGAAAAAGATATACAAGACCAGATGGTACCTTTGAACAAAGCATAGCGGAAGAAGGCTTAAAAAGTCATGTGTGGAATACATTAGACCTCCCATTTGTACATGAGCAAGGATTTAGTGATAAACAAATCAATAGAATAAAAGTTTCTATTGATGCATACAATAAAGATCTTACTGGTAAATATAGAAATATAGCTGGTTTATTCGCTACCCCTAGGGGATATGCAAGACTTGATCCTACATCTAAAGATATGTTAGATGAATTAGAGCAAGCTAAAAACTTTGAAAGAAACAGGATGAGTTTTGTTGAACTTGGACTTCAAGATATAAAAGATCTGGTATTTGCAGCTCATGTTGAGTCTGGTCATGCAAGTAAAATATTTAAGAGAAATAAAAGTTATATAGATTTCAGAAAAAAAAGAAATGAAATACTAAATGCTAAGAATAGTACTCTTGAACTTGGGGCATATGCTGAGGTTGAAAAATTTTATAAAGAAGACAGAGGTAGATTGTTAAATGAATACCGTGAACTTGTTAAGCTTCAAAGTAAGTATGATAAGAGGGGGAATTTAGACAATTCTGAGTTAAAAACTGCTTTAGAGGAAGGATATAAGTTTTATGATCCTGCTGTTAATAGAGATAAAATTCTTAAATATGATAAAAGAATTATTTTAGCAGTCAAGGAAACTCATAAGCTTCTTAATAAATTAGGACATGTTCATATAAATGCATTAACTGAATTACAAAAATTATTACCTCATAAGTATTCAAGATTTTCTACTCAAAGTAAAAATGTAGAAGGTAAACTACAGGCAGCTATAGACAGGATACAAAATGGTATTGATGCAGGGAATTATTTCCCTAAAGTAAGTCTAGAATCTTTTCATGAAATTAAAGCTAAACTTGAAAGTATTTTACCTGAAAAAGGAATGAAAGTTTCTGATAATATATTAGGTGAATTAAGCACTATAACAGATAATTTATTAGTAGAATTAGACAGACAGATACCTCAAAATACTAAGGCTAAAAGTAATAATTTAAATTTACTATGGGAAAGCGATCCTTTTGTTGTAATAGAAAAATATTCTAGAGATGCAATTCAATTTAATAAGAATATTCATATTCAAAGTGCGTATCTTAAAGCTATGAAAAATATAATGAATGCAGATACTGATTTCTTAAAGGGCATGAAAAGTTTTATAATGGAAGAATATCTTGTTTCTTCATTAGATGGGAGAGGCAGAGCTGAATGGGTCAATGATATGGTTAGAACTGTGAATGGATTTCAGACAGCAAGAACTATGGGACTTAATGTAACTGGTGGTGTAAAGAATGCAGCTAGTGTATTGCATTATATGAGTAAAGTAGGGGTAAAATCTATTCTAGATGCAAAAAGATCTTATCAAAATAAAGAGATAAGAGATATTGTAAATAGGGTAGAACAGGAAGAGGGTTTCTTGTTTACTCCTAAAGATAGTGAAATTGTAATGGAAGGCTTGGTTGGAAAAGAAGCATATAGAGAATCAGATTTAGTATTTGATCAAGTTAGTGGAGAATATAGATATAAAGATACACCTGTAAAAGATATGATGTCAAAAGCAGGTAAAGCTACTTTAGGTAAACTTTTAGTTTTTCATAGATGGACTGAAAATGGTCAAAGAAAATTTATGTTTAGAACTTCTTTTATAAATAAATTTAATGAGATGAAAGCTACAAGTGAGCTAAGTACTGACCAAATAGTTAAATATTCTAAGAATTTTGCATTAAAAGAAGTAAATGGATGGGCATATGAATATGCTTCATTTGCTAAGAATAAATATGTAAGAGGCAGTCAGGATATGATAGTAGATGAAGTA
>Ga0098052_1001196_pt1 | contig 16392 bp, 5 predicted proteins | sample 15_taG_FD_81591 | JGI IMG/M metagenome (GOLD analysis project Ga0098052, IMG submission 81591) | Marine viral communities from the Subarctic Pacific Ocean - 15_ETSP_OMZ_AT15312 metaG | ecosystem: Environmental > Aquatic > Marine > Oceanic | place: Pacific Ocean | collected 2015-01-18 | reverse complement strand
TCGCCACGATCAAGCGTGATTACGAACCGTATTTGAAGATCTATCTACAGAATAAGAAATCTGAACGCTTTGCTAATTGGTATTATGAAAGGAAGCTGCTTGGATATACCTACGATATAACCTTAAAAGAGATCTTTTCTGAAAAACAACCAAATTTACTCGATTTGGATGAGGTACAAGGGACCCCAATTGACTGCGACATGGTCTTCATAGGATATGTTAAAGAGGTTTTCGTAGGGAAATCCAAAAAAGGTAATAAATACATGAGATTGACAGTAGGAGATGAATTAGCGGATGAAACTGTCCTGATGTTCGAACACAATCTGAAGGGGTGCAAAAAAGTCAATGATGGCTTGCCCCAGAAGGACAATGTTGTTATCGTCAACGGCGTTAAAAAGGAGGATGCTACATTCGCTAATACGATAGGCATCCAAGATCAGAAGGTCTTTACAAAGCTTTCTGAATTAAAAAATCTTAAATAAATAAATTTATTTATTTTAGAAAAAAACAAACATACAAAATAATATTAACAATGTTAAAAATATATAAGCCCACAAAAACAAATAAGGGATCTATGGTGTCGTTCTTTCTAACGAACGATAATAGCATCATGGTGCAATTAGTGAAGCAAGCTTCTTGGGACGGAAACAAGAACCAAGGATCTTTCTTTGAAAACTACAAGAACGATAACGCTAAGATCGTATCTAAATTAGGCAGAAGTGAAGTAGCGGGCCTGTTGGACTCCATGGAGAGGAATACTGAATTCAACTTCCAACATAACCATGGAAAATCTCCATACAAATTGGTTGGATTTTTTCAACCTCATTTCAAATCTATAAAGAATAGTGATGGGGAATGGGTAAAAACTGATGAGCAAATTGGATACTCTCTTTCTATTACCAAGATAAAGAAAGAAGATGAATCCAAACTAACGGTTCGCATTGGTTTCAACTATAGCGAAGCTAGATTGTTAAAAAACGATTTAGAGATGATGCTTGGAAGAACTTTTGTAGAGAACGCTTTCGATGGAAAGAAAGAAGATACCTCAACTGACTCTAACGCACCAAAGGAGAAGGTCGCAAAAGCAGTCACCGCTGGAGGGGGAGAAGAACAGGACGAGGAAGAAGAGCTTTGGTAGATGAAAGAGAAAATCAAATTACTCTACCATAGCGATTCAAGCTTGGCTAAAACGGGCTTTGGACGAAACTCCAAGGCCCTTCTCTCCCACCTGTATAAAACTGGGAAATACGATATTGTTCATTACTGTATTGGGATAAACTATTCCAACCCTGATTTGCAAAGAACCCCTTGGAAATCAATTGGGTGTTTACCCGATGACCCCAAGGAAATGGAACAAATCAATAAAGACCCAAATTACGCTAGGATGGCTGGATACGGGGCACACCTAATAGACAAAGTTATAAAAGAAGAAAAACCTGATGTCTACATAGCAGCACAAGACATATGGGGAGTCGACTTTGCCGTTAACAAGATTTGGTTTGACAAAATACCACACGCAATTTGGACCACCCTAGACTCCTTACCTATCCTCCCTACAGCCGTAGAAGCAGCAAAAAAAGTTAAAAATTATTGGATCTGGGCCGACTTTGCGACACAAGCACTCAAAAAAATGGGACACGAACACGTAAGAACAGTTCGTGGTATGATTGATCAAGGACCATTTTCTAGATTAGATAAGGAAGAAAGACTTAAACTAAGGAAAGACAACAACATTCCTGAAAAGGCATTCATAGCAGGGTTTGTCTTTAGAAATCAGCTAAGAAAATCTGTCCCGAATTTGCTTGAGGGCTATTCCTTATGGAAAGAAAAGAAGAAGCCTAAAAGTCCATACTTGCTTCTCCATACTCATTTCGGGGAAGGCTGGCCTATTCCAGAATTGGCCAAGGAGTACGATGTTCCGCTCGACGAAATACTCACGACCTATGCTTGCCAAGCGTGCAGGAACTACTCAGTAAAACCATTTACAGGTCAAAATCAAGCCTGTCCCCATTGTGGTAATAAAGAGTCAATGATAACCACCAATACACAAATGGGGGTAACGGAGAAGCAACTTAATGAAGTATATAATTTAATGGATGTTTACGTACATCCATTTACATCTGGCGGACAAGAAATTCCCATACAAGAAGCTAAACTTACTGAGTTGGTCACCCTCGTAACTAATTATAGTTGCGGCGAAGACATGTGTGTCCCAGAAGCCCAATCTGTTCCCTTGGAATGGAACGAATATAGAGAGCAAGGAACAAACTTTAGAAAAGCATCTACTAGCCCCGAATCCATAGCTCAAGAGCTAAACGCAATTTACAAGCTAGACCCTTCGGAAAGAAGAAGGAGAGGTCAAACAGCCAGAGAGTGGACAATTAAAAATTTCGGAATAGAAGCTATTGGCAAAATTTTTGAAGAGTTCTTAGACTCAATTAAAAAAACAGAATACGACTGGTCCTTAAAGCAAGAAGAGAGAAACCCTAACGCTCAAATTCCAAATATGGAAGACGATGGAGAATGGTTGGTCTGGATGTACCACAATATCTTATTGATGAAAGAAGTCGACAAAGGAAACGACGGACACAAATATTGGATGGGAGAATTGAAAAAGGGCGTCTCCAGAAGCGATATAGAAAAATACTTTAGACAGGTAGCAGCAAAAGAGAACTCTGAAAACGACTCTAAAACCTCCGACTTCGAGTCTCTCTTGGACAAAGACGACAAAGGAAAAAGAATACTGTATGTCATTCCAGAGAGCATAGGAGATGTGCTAATGAGTACCAGTTTGTTTCCTAGCATTCAAAGGCTGTATCCCGACCATAACTTATACGTAGCCACAAAACCAGAGTACGAAGCAGTCCTTTCTGGAAACCCATATGTGCATAAAGTATTAATATACAATCCTCAAATGGATAACTTAATGTGGTTAGAAGGGAGTGGAGATCACGAAGGATTCTTCGAGGTGGCTTACCTTGCTCATTCAGGAACTCAAAGATTTTTAAATTATCTGCATAACGATGCAGATAAAATAGATTTCGAAATAAAAGCTTAAACAAAATGCATATCGTTGAATCATACGCCACTACTTGCGGGTTAAAAATTAACGAACCCTTCATCCTTCAGAAATTTTTCCCCCTTAACATGGAGAAGTACATTACTCTTCATCCTTACGGAAAATTTGAAAGTAGACATTATGATTATTGGGAAGATGTAATCACTATTTTAAAGGACCAATTAGAAAAAGAGAATATTCATATACTGCAAATCGGAACTGCTGAAGACAGAAAATTAAAAGGTTGTCTGCACTGCAATGGACAAACCAATGTTAATCAAACTGCTTATATTATTAATCACGCTCTTCTACATATGGGCATAGACAGCTTTCCTGTACACCTAGCTTCTACGCTGGACAAGCCAATGGTCGCATTGTACTCAAATATGTATACTGGTCACTCTAAGCCTTATTGGGGGAACCCTGATAAACATATTTTACTGGAAGCTGATCGAAAGGGTAAAAAACCAACTTACTCTCCAGAAGAAAAGCCAAAAACAATCAACTCGATTAAGCCAGAGGTAATCGCTAAGTCTGTATGTGAATTGCTAGACTTGGAATTTAATTTTGATTATTCTACTTTGTATACAGGACCTTCCTATGCCCACAAGCTAATCGAGGCGGTCCCTGATTCACTCTATAAAATTTCAGATTTTGGGATTGATTCGATGATACTAAGGATGGATCTCAACTTTAACGAGGAGATCCTTCGAAAACAACTGGATACAACACCTTGTTCTATAGTCACTAATCGTGAAATCGATAGGGAGATTATCGTAAAATACAAACCCCATATAAAAGAACTTATTTATTATTTGGATGACGGACATTCTCCTGAGTTTATAGAATTTGTTCAACAAAATGGAATTCCTATATTGCTTTTAACTTATCTCGACCAAGACAAGATAGACTCAATGAAATTAGACTATATAGATCTTGGTATAATCAATAAGAAAGAAATCCCTGATCCTAAAGAAATAAAAGAATTAGAAGGTAAGGATCTTTCTGAATTATTTTTCAGGTCAAATAAAATTATTCTTAGCGATGGGAAAGCTTACCCAAGCGTACCAGCTTTTAAAAATGGCAAGCATATGGAAACCTATGACGATATTACCGAATTGATAGATGACGAAGAATTCTGGAAAGAGTTGGAATATTATTCAGTGTTCGAAAAGAAAATATAAATTAAAATAAATATATAAGATGCCACCAAGAAAAAAAGCAAAAATTGGATTCGCAAAAGAATCCGTAGATGGACCTTCAGTCGCCAAACGAGATGAGAACGGATTGCTAGATGGAGTCAAACATATCTTCGGGGAGGACGGGCTTATCGATTGGAGAAAAATGGTAAAAGATAAATATCTTTACCCAAACCCTAGCAAAAACTTATCGGAAACAGACGTGTCCAAACTTTCTGATAATGATTTGTGCATTCTCCTTGGTGGATTAAAAGAGTTAGCTCAAATACGAGGGTATAGCAATATAAAGTATGATGTCTCCACCCCTTCCTCTGATTATGTTGTCGCTACATGTAGTATCACTTGGATACCAAATTATGAAACAGAAGGGAGAGAAGTAACCTTTTCCTCTGTAGGAGATGCATCTTTGGAGAACAGCTCTCCTGTTTTCGGCGTGTATTATTTGGCTACCTCAGCGGAGAATAGAGCTTTCGTTCGATGCGTAAGGAATTTCTTAAGGATCAATATAGTAAGCAAAGAAGAAATTGGCAGTAATCCAAATAAAGGCTCCGGAACCGAAAAGAACATCCAAGAAAAAATGATAGGGCCTTGGCCTTATCTATCAGAACTTCTAAAAGAAAAAGACATATCCTTCGATAAAGTCAAAAGTCAGCTTGAAAAAGAGAACTTTGATGGAACAGAAAAGTTAAATTCTATTTATGATATCCCCAAACTAAAATGCATGGAGATCATCGATAGGATAAAAAACAAAAGCAAGTCCTAATCCGACACGCCATAGGCGACCATAACATCTCCTTCTCCCAATCCATAACAAGTTATGGAGAACATTCCTGTCTTGTTGGCTGCTATTGAAGTCGGTTTCGCCCCAATGAAATTGAGCCTTGGTTCGAATACTAATGTTCTATTCGATCCTCCCGCCAACGCTCTTAAAGCTACGGATTTTCCGTGTCCTCTATTGGCTGTATGGAAATGAGTTACATTTGTATTTAGGTTTATTGTCTGCAATGGTGCAGCATCAAAATCTACTGATATCGTAGCCCCCGCTGTTCCAGAATGAGCTATTTGAGATTGGTAACTACCAGCTAACTTTAATTTGCTTGAACCAGTGACGTCACCAGCTATTGTTAGAGTAGAACCGTCAAAAGTAAGATTAGCTTCGCCGTTCAATGCATCACTACTACTAAAAGTTGCTACTCTATCGTCCGCACCATTAGCAACTGCCGAAACAGCACCGCCTCCACCACCGCCTCCAGCGGTTGTTTGTCCAATTAAACCAGTGCCTATATTAACCAATTTCTGATCTACTCCAGTGATGTAAATTTCACCAGACAAAATCATTTTGGTTCCATCAAAATAAAGTTTATCTTCTGATTGCAACCATCCCGTGTTTCCATTGTGGACAGTTACCATTCTGTTTGCGTGACCGTGTATCACTTGCGCTGGACCCGTTGGACCCGCTGAGCCCGCTGGTCCCGCTGGGCCTTGAGGGCCAGTGACCCCTGTTGCACCCGTAACCCCAATGTTGCCCTGAGGCCCTGTCGGCCCTGCTGGCCCTTGAGGGCCAGTGACCCCTGTTGCACCCGTAACCCCAATGTTGCCCTGAGGCCCTGTCGGCCCCGCTGGCCCCGTTGGTCCCTCTGGACCTTGAGGACCTGTTACGCTAACTCCTGAAATTCCTGTCGCCCCTGAGGGCCCTGTCGGCCCCGCTACGGTACTGTCTGATCCCGCTGGTCCCGCTGGGCCAGTATTTCCCGTCGCTCCTGAAGGGCCAGTAGGCCCTGTCGGCCCCGCTACGGTACTGTCCTCTCCCGCTGGCCCCGATGGGCCCGCTGGGCCCGCTGGGCCGGGGGCAGAACCACTAGCTAGAATATTCCAAGCGGAAATGTCAGTAGAAGGATTCTTGTTTTGGTTACTTCCAGATATAGAAATATACGCATCACCATTATAATGCACGGCGTCATTAAGGCTATAAGTTAGACCAAGTGAGTACGTGCCGCTCCAAGAGATTCCAGTAGAGCCAACGTTCCCTTGAGGTCCTTGAGTCCCTTGAGGACCAGTGACTCCTGTTGCTCCCGATGGCCCTGTAGGCCCTGCTACGGTACTGTCCGATCCCGCTGGACCCGTTGGACCAGTGACCCCTGTTGCACCCGTAACCCCAATGTTGCCCTGAGGTCCTTGCGGCCCTGCTGGCCCCGTTGGACCAGTGACCCCTGTTGCTCCTGAAGGCCCTGTGGGTCCTGCTACGGTACTGTCCGATCCCGCTGGACCCGTTGGGCCTTGAGGACCAGTGGACCCTGTCACACCCGTAACCCCAATGTTACCCTGAGGTCCTTGAGTCCCTTGAGGACCAGTGACTCCTGTTGCTCCCGATGGCCCTGTAGGCCCTGTGGGTCCTGTGGGACCTCTTGCTCCTGTAGCTCCTGAAGGCCCCGTTGGACCTCCTGCTGGTCCCGGCGCTCCTCCTACCCCGGCAGCTCCAGCAGCTCCGTCTAATCCTCTTTCTCCGGCAAGAGAATATGTAACTAAAATTTTCTCCGAATTAGTAAAAGTATTATTGCTTGTGACATACGAAACTGGAATTTTATGATAACCACCAACTGAAGGAGAGTGAATATCGCCAGTGATATCGTAAACAACAAACGTACTATTGTCCGCATCAGAAAACGCTTTAATGCGACCTTTAGGATTAGACGAGCTATCGTCTAATGAACTAATCCACCCAGTTAACAAAATTGAATCACTACTGTAATGATCAATAAAAATACCTGAGGCGCTAACATAATTAGTACTATTAAATTTTACTTTTCCAAGTCCGGGGTCGCTATCTATTATTCCAGTACTAAAATTCCAAGTAAAAGTATCACCACCGTAATGACCTGTGGCTCCAATGTTTCCTTGGGGACCTTGCGGTCCCGTCGGCCCCGTCGGCCCCGTCGGCCCTGCTACGGTACTGTCTGCTCCTGCTGGGCCACCATCTCCCCTTTGTGATAATGATATTATACAACTTGTGTTATTCGAAAATACATCGCTGACATTAGTCACATGGCTCGTTGCTGGAACAATAGATAATTTTCTATATCCATCTTGATCAGTTACGCTTCCACTAATATTAAACAACAAAAACTTGGATGAATCTGTTTCCTTGAAGAATTTAAGTCTACCTTTGTATCCATCACCAACAGGGTCATCAAAGCTTTCTACCCAAGAGTCACCAATCGAAACATTGTTTTGGTTATAGTCATCAATATACAGTTTGGTTATAGATGCGTATGTAACGTTATTAAATCTAAATTTCCCCGGACCCGGATCTGATTGGCTAGTACTCGTAGAAAAAATATAAGACTGACTATCTCCACCGTAACCCGTAGGCCCCGCTGCTCCTTGTGGGCCCGTTAACCCTTGCGGTCCTTGAGGCCCTGCTACCGTACTAGCCGCCCCTGTCGCACCAGAGGGCCCTGTCGGTCCCGTAGGTCCTATGGGTCCCGTAGCACCTGTAGCACCTGAACTAGCCGCTGCGCCAGCTAAACCTTGTAAGCCACTAGGGCCAGTTAGACCTCTGGGTCCCGTAAGGCCACTAGGACCGACAAATGAAGAATTTATACTATGACCATGGAAATAACTCCCTGAATTACTATAGATAGTGGCGGATGCGGTAGCATAAGCATATACTTCAAAATAGTCATTAACTCCATTAGCCTCGAAAACTCCATTAACATCTACAGTCTTAGCTAGAGTAGAGTAAGAGGGCCCAACAAAGTTCCCCTCTTGAATTTGGCTAAACGCTACGCTCAGACCGTTTTTGTAAATATGAAGAGCATACGTCGATTGCTCTCGCATTTGAGCAGTCGTTCTAGCACCTAGAACATAACCACCTGATACCTTTGGGAGAAACCTCTCATTAGCGGTGTTGAAATAGCCTTGATGGTCAAAACGTTCGGCATCAAATTCTACTTTTGTATAAGTAGTAGCCTCAATCTCTTGATTATTTGATAACTGAGTAAAAAAGTACGACCCCGTCGTAGATAGAGGCCTCGGACCAGTAGGCCCTACTGTCCCAATAACAAGAGAGCCATCTGAGCCCTTGACATTTCCCGTCGGTAATATTGCTTTTCTACCCATGACTATTCACCTTGTAATATTATTCCCTTAAGATAAAATCTTCCATTCAAAATTCCAGCGTTTGCTGCTTCTGTTACTGTGGCAATTACATGAGGGACTCCAGTAGTCGATTCCGGAATCAAGATTCTCTCTCTGGAGAATTGCTGTATATCAGTTACTGGAGTTATGCTATGTTCATTTAGCAGACCATCCAAATCTCCACTCATTCCAACCTTGAATTTCGGTGTCGTCGATACGCTTGTAGCATTCGTAATAAATAAACCAATTTCATCTACGAAGAACCGCTTGTCCGAATCAAATTCTATTTGGTGAGACCCCGTGTTTTTCAAATCGATGTCTTGCGTCGAAACGATTACTTCAGAAGACAGGAACTCAGTATAATATGCGTTGGTCGCAACAGTTGATGCCGAAGAAGGATCACGCAACAATGCAATGTTCGAACCTGTGTTTATGGATGCGTTTGTTACGACGTCGACATCCACTATGTTGACGACCATTTTGTTATCGAGGCTAGCACCTACTTGTCTTATCACTGTCCCCTGACTAGTGGGTTTGGTCTCCGTGATTTCACCTGAATGAGTAGCACTTAAGTAGAGAGGCACACCTTTCGAGAAAGAAGCCCCATTTCTGGCTAAACCAGATACTGCTGCCTCACCATGAGTTGCGATTTCAACATTAGACCCGCTTACCTCTGTCACAATACCGATTACTTCTGCCCCGGTTACCGTAGTAGCAATTGCCTTTTGCCACCTCATGGTCCCTTGGTCGTATCTTAAAGCATCGCCAATGTTGAAATCATTATCCTGAGTTCTATGCAGTACAGTGTTATTAAGTAGATCCCCTGTGGTTGTATAATAACTGATTGGATTTGTTCCAAGTATCTGAGTAAGGCCTCCGTAATTCGTAATGCTACCGTGAACAGTCGTATCAATGAACGATGCAACTGAGTCGTTGTTATTTACCGTTTGTGGACCATTGATTGATATATCAGTGGTATTGTGGAGCACAACGGAACCAGTTACATTTAATTGGTTGCCACTAAAGGTCATGTTGTTAAACTGGCCCTGAATGGTTCCAGTAGGACTATTTAGTGTTAACTCACTCGTATGGATCGTTAGCAAGTCCGCCGAATTAATGGCAGCATCATAATTACCAGTCAGGGTAACGCTCCCCCCTGTAATATTTGTATTTGCTGGATTGTGAATCGTGATAGATCTACCGCCACTAATATATGCATTCCCACTTATTTGAGCATTTCCATTCCTATAGAAATAAAGAGTATTTGTTCCTGTCAGGTTATTTACATAAGCCGTAAGTTCTCCGTCTCCTACGTTGGTGATTGTGCCATAGTTTGAGTGGAGGAAATACGCCCCAGTTGATCCTGCTGCATTGTAGAATGTGCTGCTGACTCCAGACATATAATTCGTTCCACCTGTAATCGAGAAACTCGAACTATATCCAGTTACGTCTAGATAACCTTGATTGTTAATATCAACAGAACGACAAGTATTAATATTAGCAATTGTCTTTAAGTCACTGTGAATAGTAACAGATCCTCCAGTAATGAAGGCATTACCGACCATTCCGGTTATGGTGTGTGAGCTATCATAAGAATTGAAAACTCCGGGGGAGACGTCTCCACTATTGTCAAAATTTACAATCGCTCCGGTAGTGTATATACTGAAATTATTAAAGCTGTGTCCTGTTATGCTTACTGATCCCCCTGTAACATTCAGGTTATTTGTGTCTACATCGACACGGGAACAATTTATTACGTCTACGTAATCTCCCGTGACGTAGACATGCACGCCAGAAACCTTAGCGTAGTTACCCCCCGATATGTCGATTCTGTTTCCGGTAACGTCCATGCTACCATAGTTATAAATAGTAGACTGTTCTGCGCCGACATTGCCTGACACATAGAAAGTGTGCCCTCCGCCAGTAACATTAATAAACGAACCAGATATTTGGTGACCGGAACCGTTATGGATATTGAAAGTATGACCTGTGGCATTCGTAGTTCCAGAATAGATATTTACAGAAGCACTATCAGTTATTGACTCTATCCTAACGGTTTGATTCGCTCCTTTGATATTCGTAGTCGAACTGTCGAGGCTTCGAATAGTAGCCAAATCAACATCATGAATGGTAGCATTAGAAGGACTATTGACGGTTACATCCACCCCATTTGGCAGACCAGATATATGACTTACTCCTTCGCTGAAGGTAAGTGTCTCCCCTCCAGATATGTAGTTGACCCCATTATTGAAAGTAGCAGAACCATTAACAGTATTAGTACCGTCTGTTATATTCGTTGTCCCGGCATAGATGTTTGCCGAATCAATATCTTCAATAGTGGTTACTCCACTATTGATAATTAGATTATTTCCAGTCGCAGAAACCGTTCCATACCAAGTATTAATAGTCGCATTACTTCCTCCTGTGACATTAATAGTTTGGCCAGTTACATTGCCTTGCGAGAAGTCCGTGAAAGCGTAAGTGTGTTTTCCAATGTGTCCGGTGGCGTCTACGTATCCTTTCGAGTAATTATTAAACGCAAGGATAATATCGTTAGCATTCGTAACATTACCAATAGAATTACTCCCAAAGCCAAAGCTGTTACCTGTTACATCAGCTTGACTGTAGTAGAAGATAGCTGAATTTGCATCAACAGTATTCTCACCACTATGAATATTAACCGTACTGTCTGGATGATTACTTACAGTTACGGTGTCTCCTGAAGCGTAGTTGTAAATCGTAGTGTTGCCACTCGTGATATCTATGTTATTTCCGGAAAGGGTGTTGTAGCCCCCGGTCACACTCACATCTCCGGACACAAATATTAATCCAGAACTATTTGTTATAGTGGTATATGCATTAGCTCCGTTGTTGGCAGATATACTAACTCTTTCATGCCTCGGATAAATAGTGTTAGTTCCGCCTGTAACATTTACTCTAATATTGTTGCCAGTAATTGTGTTAGTTCCGGCGGAAATATTGGTATGGCTACCACTTATAACAACACCACCAGCAACAGAATTCGAAATCGTAGCAGTACTATTGTCCAAGTCGATTACCGCATAGTTTTCAATGGTATTGTTAACACCGTGAATCTCAGATTGCTGTGTCAACGAAATTACATTTTGCCCACCTGTTATACTGACTATTCCCGTAACAGTATTCGTACCACCAGTTATATATATTACGCCAGTAGCAGCAATAAATCCGCCTTCGTTATTGATATAACCAGTGTTAATTGTGATTTCCGTACCTGTTACGTAATTGGTACTGCCATAGATATTAACAGCAGTTCCGGTAACTGTATTAGTCCCCCCTGCTATAGAGAAGGTATCTATATAGCCGCTGACGTGAGCAACCGAATCGTTAATGGTAATATTGCCACCTGTTAGATATGCTACATCAGTATGTAAAGTATTTGTTCCGTCTGTTACGTAAGCGAAGTAACCAGATATTTCATTTTCTGAACCTGTTACATTTATCTCTGTACCAGTAATATAGTTTTTCCCACTGTATACATTTACAACACCACTTACGTTTATAATCCCACTATTGGTAATCGTGTTGATACCACTAATAATGTTTGTGGCTTGTCTTGAACCATGGATTATATTTTCTCCGCCCGTTACCGTAATGAAGTGACCTGTAATTGCGCTTCCTGTGCCACCGATAATTGAGATGTTCGTACCAGTGATTGTAGCTTGCGGTGCGTTTATGTGGATCGTCGAATCTTCATAAACATCCACGTTGCTGATGACCCCACTAAAGATATTCGTACCACCCGTAATGTGGATTCGATTTCCTGTAATGCTATTAACGCCACTAACAATCTGGAGGAGAGAAGTGCCAGTTATGTAATTCGTTCCCCCTGTAATTCTTAGGCTTGAAGCATTGTTAATATTCGTTTGCCCTGTGTTATGAAGGGTGACATGTTGATTCCCACTCAAATTTGCGGTTTGCGAATAGACATGGATGAATGAAGCCCCGGAAATTGTAGGACTGCCAGTAATATAGAATTGCCCACCAACTGTCCGGTCAATCTTGGTGCTAGCACCAGTAATATTGAAGTGGTAAGCGTACCCTATTGGTCCTGTTGGCCCTGTAGGTCCAGCGGGTCCTCCTCCCGGCCCTGCTGGTCCCGTTGGGCCTCGTAATCCTGAAGGTCCAGCACCCGCTAATGCATGCGCTTCAAAATAAGACGATACGTCCTCGTAAGCAGTTGTTATATGATACCCTCCTAGCCCATGTGCGGAGATAGTATCCCCTCTATTAAGCTCGACAATCGTAGAAACATCGAAAGTACCGTTCGTAGTCCTCACCCCCCCGTAATAACCATGGTCCGAATCAACATGCTTGGTGGTCGCAGCAGCAAGTCCATTTTTTCTAATCTCAAGTTGTACAGGGGTGTTGTAGGTATATTGAGACACATTAAGCTGAGCATGAACTGAAAACCTACCTGAATGATTACAGTAAAAAACGCCTTGTTCGGCAGCTCCAGTTCCAGCGAGACCGGATTGCTCAAAAGAGCCTTTGTCGAGGAATCGATTCATCCCCGTCACCACGTTATATTTTAGATCTCTCCAAGTCTCCGAATAGAGGGAATGGTTTCCGGATAAGGTCGCACGAAAACCAGCGGCATTTGTAACGAGAGGTCCAGTCGGCCCAGTCGGCCCTGCTATGTCAAAATAATTGATGGACTCAGATACCTTAACAATCGGATGAGTCGTATAATTTCCTGAAATCGAGTGAGGATGGAAAATAGTTATACCACTATATATAGTGACATCATCTGCTCCGCTGATCTGAGTTTCTCCCCCACTAACCTCAACATGGCCGCCTGAAGTATATACATAATTGACTGCCCCACTTATCCCCACTGGACCCTCAGAGGTTAAAGTCACATTGGAGTCCGTGACGGTCAATGGCGTATTGACCATCGGAACAGTGACGTTGTAACCACTGGCATAAACGTTCGTTCCTGATATATGTAAATTTTCTCCCGTTATATAGTTAGTACCACCGGAGATTAGAACAGTAGATCCAGTTATGTGATTGGTTCCACTATGTATAGTTGCAACTCCATTTACCGTAGAGACCCCGTAAAGAATCGTGTTAGTTCCAGCGTCTATAAAGGTCACCCCAGAGATAGAGTTCGTACCTTGATTTACGGTGTTAGTACCGGATATGTAGTTAATACCCTGATGGACAGTCCCTTTGCCCGTGAAGTAAACTGTACTTCCGGTAATTGAGAAGTTCTCGCCACTATATATATGATTAGTTCCACCTGTTATATGAATCGGAGCAGTTCCACTTACTACAAAACTATTAACACTGTCATTGATCCTAACGTCTTCAGCGAAAACTTGAACTGTACTTGATGAAATATTATGGCTACCTCCTGTAATATTTACCGTTCCACCAGTTATGTTGGTAATACCAGTATATATATTAATATTTTCACCTGTAACATAGTTCGTGCCATCAGTGACATAAACCGAGTTACCTGTAATGTTTGCAACTCCGCTTATGATATCAATGTTCTCAGACCCAGTGATATAGGTCGTGGAGTTATTAATCGTATTGGAACCCCCTGATATACCTACGTTGCTTCCGTCAATTTCATTGGTGCTGTTCGGGCCTATGTTTATGTCAGTACCCGTTATGAAGTTTAAGCCACCTGTGATATTGATTTCCGAACCAGTTATGCTGGCTGTGCCCCAGTTGTGAACAGTATTATTACCATAGTTCGAATTAAATCCATAACCGGATATGTAACTTATCCCACTGTATAGACTAATATCATATCCCGTTATGTGATTAACCCCTGAGAATATTGTCGTCCCTTCTCCCGTGAGGAAATTCCTGCTATCGTGAATGGTGATTCCTGTACTGCCTATAATACTAGTAGTACTACCAGAAATATAAATATCAGTTGCTCCTGTGACATGAACATTGCCAGTCGCATAAACGTTTTCGGGATACCATACCCTAGTAAATCCACCTGTTATATTAGCGACTACGCCCTTGCCGGAAATATCGACCGGACTGCTATTATTGATGTAGAACTGATGTCCAGTAGCGTAAACATTACCACTATTAATAGTGATTCTTGTCTGATGACCACCCGTAATGGAAGTATGATAAACACCACTCCCGGTATTATGGATATTGACGATACCGCCAGTGATATCAACCGTTTGGTGATCTGCTTCTAAGTACGATACACCACCACTGATATGTACGTAATTGGTTATGCCCGTGATGGAGGTGTCAACGGCCTCAGACATATAGACCAACTCAGGCAAGTGAATTTCAAAATCACCTGTTGTTTCAGTGATGTAGTTGGTTGAACGTCCAGTTATTCCAAAGTCAGCACCTGTAATATTAAAAATGTAATTTGTACCACCCGTAATCATGGTGAATATATTCTCTTCACCCGTGATGCTTATGTAATTAGTACCACTGAAGGTATGCAGTCTTCTACCACTAATATAGTTCGTTCCGTAATATATGGTGTTTAACCCACCTGAAATATCGACCCCTGCTCCTAAATAATTGTGAACGAAGTTGTTACCTTGCCAAATACTTACGTAATCAGAAGTGATGTCGTTCCCCCCTGCGTCAATATGAACTCCTGTTGAAGTAACAGTATTATACCCCAACCTGATAGTAGTCGGAGCGTAAATTGTATTTATGTTTCCTGACTGAATATGGGTATGATTGAACATCCCCCCCACAAAAACTCCTGACAGCCCGCTCGGAACATTGACAGTGTTTTCATTGCCATAGATGTTGGCATCTCCTGAGAATCCACTCGGCATGTTAAGATGCACCGTACTTTCGCTGAAGTCTAAGTCGTCGCCAGTCAGGAAAATAAGCCCACCTGATATAATGGCATTACCCTGTACTGTTATGGCATTTCCCGAATGTCCGCTCGGAATTCTATTGTCAATGCTAACTGTAGATCCCTGAATATCTACAGTGTTATTTCCCGTAACATTAACGGTCGAGAAGTAAACATTCGGAGCGGCAGAATCAAGGTTGATAGTACCACCGACGTTGGATATCGTCGTATCCCCGGTGATAATTGCTGAAGTTCCGGATAGAAAAGTAGCATTAGTTATATTTCCATTGAGAGTATTAACAAACCCCGTAACATAATTTACCGAATCGGTAATAGTTACCGTGCTTCCAGTTACAGTATGAGCACCGCCTGATAATGTCAGATTCGAAATATCCGAAAGGATAAGGTTCCCGGTAGAGTTGATAACCGTACTTCCACCAGTAACGCTTATTGAGTTTGTCGTAAGGCTATTAGTACCATTGGTTATGGTTACGTAATTTCCAGTAATTGTATTAATACCATTCGTTATCGCTACGTTTTGAGCACCAGAAATTTCTGTTTTTGCATTAGAGCCAGAAGGTCGATAATCATAAATATTGGTTGTCCCACCTTGGACCAAAACTTCTCCAGTATTATTGTACATAGTGGTTGTACCACCAGTAATATTTATGGTTTCCCCTGTTATTATTCCAATTGTTCCTCCTTTGACCTCTATGTTTTCTGCGTAAAGTTCGTTAGTGCCATTCCCATAAATTTCAATAGTCGATCCAGTTGCCGACAATGAACTACTATTATTTATAATGACTCCATCACCACTGACCAATCCAACTTCCCCGTAAATAGTATTAAAACCCTCGTTGACTGTGGCGTAAGTTATACCACTATTAAGAGTTACAAAACCTCCGTATAGTGATACTCCGCTAGCGTTAATTGTAGCATTTCTAGCACTATAGAAACTGTGAGATCCGCTCGTTGCAGTTACGGTTAATGCATCAGTAAAAGTGTTTACTCCGTTGGTCAGGGTTACATTGGAGCCAGTATTAATTTCATTTGTCCCACCACTTATACTTACTGAAGTTGCTGAAACCTCATTGGTTCCACCTTGCAGGGTGGTATCCCCGTTGATCGTTACTGTTGCACCAGACGCAACACCG
>Ga0098052_1001192_pt1 | contig 16426 bp, 17 predicted proteins | sample 15_taG_FD_81591 | JGI IMG/M metagenome (GOLD analysis project Ga0098052, IMG submission 81591) | Marine viral communities from the Subarctic Pacific Ocean - 15_ETSP_OMZ_AT15312 metaG | ecosystem: Environmental > Aquatic > Marine > Oceanic | place: Pacific Ocean | collected 2015-01-18 | reverse complement strand
TCTGACGCTGCGTTAGGGATTTTTCTCTGCACGGACGAAGAAGGGAGCACATAGCCATTTGTTACATTTTTAAACTTACGAGATGTAACTTGCTTCTGCTCCCTATGCCCTAAGAAGTCTTCTTTTCTTTGCTCAAACTTTCTTGCCGCCAATTGCCCTGCTTGACCCTTGCCTACCAGTGGCAATAAAATAGCCTGTGCTCCATGTATAAGGAGGTCGTGATACCGTGAATCGATCTCTGGCCAATCATCGTCATTGATTAGCGGAGGCTTTTTAGCAAGTGTTCGCACAACGTATGATACAGCAGCATCGGGAGTAGGGTAAAGCTCCCACCATTGATATGATGGAGAATCTCCCCAATAAGGAGGAATTACTGCCAAGACGTTATCTGCTACGTCTTTAATGGTAACAGTCCCGACAAAGGTTACTGAGTTTGACTGCTGCAAAACGACCCTGCGAATGCCAATCCCATTGTCAACAGCATCAAAACTATTTGACGTAGTGCTACCAGAAGTCCCGTTTAAGGTCACTTCTTCTCGCACATCAACGCCACTCGACATACCATTAATGACTGCTTTGTAGTTACTGCCAGCATCTAGCGTCGAAGAACTAGTTATAGACAACGCCCCTGCACTTGCGGGTTGTTTTTGCACACCAAAATACCCAAAAACATATGCTTCTGTTGGAGTCCCAGAGCTAGATGACCCTGCTCGTTCGCGGTCAAAGTCTTGTGATGTCTTGAGGGCTATCTGCCTATCATTGGTGTTGTCCTCTATATTTAAAACCTGTTGCACATATAGAGGCATACCATACTTACTTACGCCAGATACGGTAGTGAAGCTGTACTCTCGACGCTCAAAGTCCGTGTCTGTCTCTGCAAGTAGCTCGTCGTAAATAAGATTAACGGCTCTTTTAGCCATTGTCTCAAATTCATCACCTGACTCTTCAGAGGCAGCTAAATTAAGATACGATATAATATCTGAAAATTTCACTTAGTAACCGCCCTGCCTACGTTTTTGTGACTGACGAGTGCCACCGCTAGCTTTGGTGCGCTTTTTCTTTTCTGCCGCCCTATCTTTTTTTAACTTCTTACCAAAAGCTTTTGCTTTCTCTGACTCTGGGTCGCTTTCCCCTAAGATCATAATTGCAAATGGTCTATAAGCCGCTTCTACGGAGTGCTTGTAAGGAACAAGCTGCTTCCTCCTCTCCTCTCGACTAACCTTGGCCTGTCGTTGCGCCTTAGGCTGTTGTCTAAAAGTAGATTCAGATCTAGTAGCTTGTTTCTTAGTAGCTTTGTTTGCAGCTTTTTTTAACCTTGGCGCACTTGTAGACGATTTGCTTTTTTTGAACAGGCTATGATACCCCTTCTTAGCCATTCTGTTTGCCCCTTGGCCTACCTCTTTTCTTGGAAATAGGCTCTACATTGGTTTCTTCTAGTATACCATCGGCAACGAGTTTTGCCATACCTTCATCTTCTTCTACATCTGGTGCAGATGAAGATTCTACAATCTGCTCTGTGTGCTCTTGGTCAACTTCTTTCATGTCTACCATAGCTTTTATCTGATCGCCGCTATACTGAGACATCAAAAGTTCTATGGCACCATCTTCAGATAATACAGGACGCTGCCCAGTTTTACCGGATTCGCCATCAAATCGCTCAAACATTGTTTTGAAAACACGATCCATGCTGCTAAGCATACTGCTCTGCTCGTCGTTTTTGCGCTCTTCGTAGGTTTGGTGAAGCTTCATCCTACGTTCTGGCCCATCTGTTATCTTGGCAGAGTCTAGGCGAAACTCCCAACGCTTAAATGTTGGGTATTGAATGCCTAATGCTTCCTCTTCTAGCTCTTGCTGCTCCTCTGAGAGCATACGGCCCGTCTTGGTGTCCATAGCAATTTCACCGTTGGGTGTTCCTATGAAACGAAGGATCACACCATCGTCCTCGTTCATACTGCGAGATTCAGTGGTGTTATCAATGTTATTGCTAAAGATGCTGACATTGTTATGGACTACTGTCTCTTCCAACCACTCGCCATGGTGAATAACATCAGTGACACTGGGGTCTACGCCTTCAAACTTCCTATAAACAACTACGCTTTTATCTGCCTGAGAAAGTGGGATTTCTATCCCGTCCGCTAAATTAACATCGGGCGTTTTGAGACTTTCCTCCATAGCAGCACTTAGGTTGGTATCAAGGGTAATGGACGGCTTGCGATTCATTTTAGATCTCCTTAGAGGGTATATCCACTTATATTCACTTGGCAATCAGAGCTTGACGATGCTATGTTGCCCGAAACTGCTTCCCCTTTTACCCCTAATGCCGATAGTCCATCAAATGAAAATGAAAACCCCTCTACTGAAACGTCAATCTTACTTTCCCAAATTATTGTAGATGCGCTTTTTATGGTAATAATGGAGTCTGCGTCCACATGACCAGAGATAGACGTAACTACGTGGTTGTTATTGGCCGATAGTGCGTGAGTCGCACTAGCACCAGACCCAGTCCCTGCTGCTGTTTCTGACCAAATTGATTGGTTCATAATAGTCTCCTATGCCGCTAGCTTAATGCCAGCATTCTCAATTATTTTCTTCATGCGAAGTTCATACGTGTGCGACTTGCGGCATTTCTCATGCCCAGACTTTGCTATTGCTTCCCGTTCCATTGGGTGATCTAACGCCCACTCGACCTTGTCAATCATTTCTGTTTTTGTAGCATAACCTAAAAAATCTACACCTTCCTCAAACCCTAAGTCATCTATCCCATCTACCGTTGTGTTTGTTAACAAGCAGGTTCCAGAGGAAAGAACCTCAAAGAATCGCATGTTCAAATCATTTTTGATGCTTATGTTGTACCCTACTTTAGATCTTATATATCTAACTGACATGTTTTCAAAGAAACAGTTAGAAGCAAACCAGCTATTTGAAAATCTTGCAAAAAGATGGTCAAGCCACTCTACTCTGCAATTTTTGTCTGCGTCCGAATTGCGTCCAAGAAACCCTACAAAACCTACGTCCCACTCTTTGTCCAAGGTCCACGAACCCAGTATAGATTCCTTGCCGGGGTGAACCATCATCTCACTGCGACTTGGGTGCGCCATGTGGTTACATGCTAAAGGTAACCAAGTTGCTTGAGAAATGCCATCGTCCCGCATTCTTGCCGCACCTTCTTTTTGAGCACAATACACATACTTAAACTGCTTGGCCTTTTCTTTTCTAAACTCATAGCCTAAGTGTGTGTCTATAGCATAATACGCACTGTTCTCTGGAGCTTCCCATTTTAACTCATCACGACCATCGTCGATATGTATGTATAGCTCAGCTTTAGGCAATTCACTCGGAGCACTAAATGGAGTGCTCAGCCGCATTACTTCATCTCCCAACCCAAGCTGGTGCTTGACTGAGTTAAAACAAAGAGTTGGCGTTCCATTGTTTCGTATGTCGCTATTGTATATGAATGCTATCTTTTTCATTCTCTGTTTCTTTAAAAGCATACGATTGCCACTGGTGGGACCAGCAGTCAAACCATGTAGCGAGACCGTGCTTTTTGATCATACTATTCATGGTTCTTTCTTGGTGTATCTCTGAGTCCCAGTAACCTGCAAAAACTCTATTACCAGTTTGCTGGCCTATGTGATGTAGATACGACCCTCGCTCCGCGATAAGTTTGTAGCCATTTTTCATAAGGCGTATAGATAAATCTATATCATCACCTCCCGGCAACCCCTCGTCTAAACCACCCAATGACTTTAATATTTTTGTTTTAGACATCATGCAAAACCCAATCAAGCAAGATGTCTCTATTGTGTCGGGCAAGCTAACCATATGAATACTTTGATTGCCAGCTACAAAATTACTTGACGGACCAACAGCCCCAACTGATGGGTCTTCAAAGTGACGCATCATATTTGGCCAAAAGTTGTTTGACCCCGGTGGAAAAATAACATCATCATTCATCATACAAAAAAACTCAGAATCACTTGAGGTCTTATGTAACCCTATGTTTATTGCACCCATCCACTTCATGTTTAGCCCCGGCTGTACGACCTCTACCCTGTCACTGATGCCACTATTGTAGACTATCCTATCTATTTGGTTTGCAGACTCAACCGTAGATTCATTGTTGATGATAGTTATGTGACAAAAATCTGGGCTACTCGTTTTGAAAGACCTTAGGCATTGATTCAATATTTGATAATTGCCAAAAGTCGGGATACAAACATTAACCAAAGACATAGCTACGCGCCCTTTAAGTCGAATGATTCAACGCTGCTAGGCCATTGTTTGTCATACATTGATCTATTGTTTTTTACGTGCTCTTCGTAGTATTGCTCGTCAACAAAGTCAGTGTCCCACCTTTTATGCGACACCTTAACAGAAGTGTCTATGTGTCGGGGAACTCCGTGCATGTGGCATCTTAAACAAAAATGGAAGTCTTCGCCTGTGCCAGTAGAAAAAAACCACGGTTGTGGAACTTGCTTAAAAACATTCATATTGATTAATATGACACTAGCCCCGTATGCAATAGCCCCGCCAATGTCTTTGTTGGTAACCAGTTGATCTTTTGGGTAATCGTGCACAATCGTAGAACTATGAGTCACATTATTGTCTACGGATTCATTTTCGGTAATTTTCATTATAACAGGGTAGAATGGTGCTCTTGACGTAAAAGCTAATGCGCTTACAATAGGAACATTGTTCCTCCACAATCTTAGCAAAACATCATAGTCAAACCGCATGTCAGCATCCCACATAAATAAGTAGTCTGCTCCCCACTCTAATGCCTTTTCAACAATTTGCTCTCTAGCTTTTCCTACCAATGAAAAACCAGAATAGTCTAACAACGCTATATCAAGCTTGCCCATCCTATCGTAGTCTTCTATCGTAGGATCTGCTCCTTCGTGCAATGAAGGTAGTCCATCTGTTTTAGACGTTAGTAGCTCGTTAAAGCGATCTCTTCCTATGCAATCCCTAAGAATAGTTCTTTCTCTCAACTGGCCGAGATACATAAAAAAGTCTTGGTAGAATGCAAACGTCTTAGCGTCTGGCCCGTCGTACCAAGGCATCCCAATAGCTAGTTTCATTTAATAAGACCAAGTTTTATTTTTGCAAGTTCAAAGAAAGAGCCGTTTGTTGCTACCGTACACCTATGGCCAACGTGCTTTTCCATTACACTTATGGAAGAATCTTCCCAGTACAATGCTCCGCAATTGCATCGCAACAGCAGTCTGTCTTCCGACCTGTGTTTTCTAAACCAAGACAGAAGAGTGGATGGGGAGACTTTTTTCTCCCCATCCGTTACTTCTACAGACAACGCAAAAATATGTGATTTGCGTAGCCCGTATTATCGTCCAATCTAGCAGTAGCCACTGCTAGATCGTCCAATAGAACCGCTGGCGCAGTAGTGTCCTGAGTTACTCCACTGTCAAACATGCCAACACTGGCCACGGTTGGGCCGGGACCAATGCACGTTCCAACAGGAAGAGCAGCATGACTGCCTTCGCCGCAGATTTGTGCAGACGCTTTATAGCCATAAACCTGCACTCGGCCAACGCCATTGTGCGCGATATCCTCATCGGCTAAGCCCATAAAGCCAGTGAAAGACAAAGTGTTTGCCTTTACTCCAGATACGTGATTATTGCTACCAACGCTTGACAAATTATACTGCTTGGTGAAAGCAAAAGCCGGACTACTGTTCGATATAGTAGCCCCACCAATGTTTGTAACATTCACAAACACTTTCTCAGCGTCAGAGCGACTGATTGTTTGCAACTGCATGATTAGTTCCTCTCAAATAACTTTTGTTAAATCGCGCCTTGTACGTGAGCGATAAACGTATAATATCCAGTGGTGGCGGTATTTACCCTTACGGTACCTTGGGTATTTGTTCCACCTGTCGTCTTGTTCAACTGCACCCAAGGTGTAGTAACATCTTCAGACGGAGTTGAGACAGAAAAAGCAAGCACATGTCCCGTAGTAGGAACCAAGGCTATGTGGCTATCTGAATCTACCCCAGTAAAACCACCCGTTACAACACAATGATCTCCCACAGGGCAGATCTCATTGAGGGTTGGTGTAATTGCTGCCATTTTGGTATCTCCTTAAGCCTTATTGCCTAGTTTAGGTAATACCAGTAAGCTTACCCAGCTTACGACGATTGTTGACAGCAATATTGCCTTGGAACAAGATCTGAGCAACCAAAGCATCTTGATCGATAGGCTTCTGGAACCCTTCATCCGTCATGGCCATGTTGGCCTTGGCGTGGACGAACATCATAATGTGGGAACCGTTCAACATATACATGTTACCCGAACCACAAAAGTTATCCATCACTACAGTAGCACCCTTGAACAGGAGCTTCTCAACGCCAGCATCCGCACCACCCGATGGGTTGGGTTCGTAACGAACGCGAGGAGCAATCAATGCCTCAAAAGATTCGTGGACAGTTTGCGTGGTGACGATAAAGTCGGGCGAGGAGTTAACGCCAGACTTGCCTTCGCCACAATCATTCCAAACCGTACGCATCTTAGGAATCAAGTTGGTAGCCGCTGCGCCAACACTTGACTGAATCTGACTACGCCAAGAAGAGTTGTCACTCTGATTGATGTCGGCATAGGTCGTATCAGCAGTTGGGTCATCGGGGCAAGCTGCTTCCAGCCCCGTCAACTGCTTGTTGGCACTGCCCGAACCATCCGAAAACAAGCCCGTAGCGATACCGTCAACCAAGCTCAACTCAGCCTGTTTGCCCTTCTCTTTCATAATGTCAGCAATCTGAGTCGGACCCATGTTCTGACGAACAGTGAGACCGTCAATAGCGATGCTAACAGCCGCTTGCTTCCACTGATACCATGCAGTCGTGAAACCAAGGGAAGGAGTGATGTTCAACGTATCAAGCTGTGAATACCACTTGAACGTCCCGTTCGTACCCGTCATCACGGGGATGCGAATACGCTCACCACCCTGCAAGACTTTAATACGATTGCCCGAATTGAACCAATCCAAAGTAGGATTGGCTTGGTATACGTTGTCCTGTATTGCACCCGATGACAGGATTTCATCCAGCGTCATCGTCAGCAATGGACCGTATGTCCTAGTTAGTGTGCTATCTCCCGCAGCCATTGCGAATCCTTCTCAATAATTATTGACCCATAGCACGAAATGCTTTCAATACAGCACGTTCAGTAACCGTATCTAAGCTATCGCCTTGTCTATAGATCGACTGATTGTCTGGCGCACGATGAGTAGATTGATTAATGGTCCTTGCATTTGCAGCATGTGCAATTCGATTAGTGCCTCCACCCTCTTGTGCGCCCCGGTTGTACGCTTCTTCAATTAGCTGATCGTGCTTGTAAAGTTTGTACAACTGCGTCGGAGTGATTCCTTTGTCTTCGGAAAGCATCTCCTCATACAGTGAACGAACTCCATCGCGTATCTCTGGGTTCCACACAAACTGTTCGCCCTCCATCTGGCCGAACTCTTCCCCCCACGCTTCGACACCTTGATTAATAGTGTCTACCGTGTATTGATAAGCCTCCCGATCAGCCTCTTGCGTTGCAAGTTCTTGGCGAGACACATAGCCCATCTCATCCAACAATGCTTGAAACGCTTCTTGCTGTTGCACTGGAATACGATCAACCAACGCTCGTCTGCGCTCAACGTCTGGATCAACCTGTTCGGGCTGATTTTCAGTCAATGCATTCTCTAGATTGCCCAACCTTTGCTCAAGAGCACTGTTGGACTGTCCTTGCTGCGAGATGGTGCGTTGCATATCCTTAAACGCTTCTACGCCACCGGGCATCTGGCTAGCATTCGCTTCCAGAAATTGAAGCACTTGGTCCCTACCAGCAGGTTTCTCCCCCGAATTATTGGCATTGGAGTTTCCATTGGAAGCCGTTGCCATATTGGGGTTAGCGGTAGACGCGGGAGCTTCGCCGCGCCGAGCAGCTAGTGCCGAGTCGATTTCTGTCAGCTTTTGGGACGCTTCCATCTGCGCTAACGCATCGGAAGGGTTATCCAAGGACGAATCTACTGGCATAGTTGCTTCAGTCATTGTGTTCTCCTATTCAACAGAGGCAGCAAAAGATTCTTTTTGAGAATGCATCGCATCTTTCTTGCGATGAATATCATCTATCTTTTTGCCTCTCAGTTTGGATTGAGGTTTAATAGCGGTTGGGTTGTCTTCCTCGAAATCCCTTGCGCCACGCTTCCTATCCCCTGCCTCTATAACATTTAGAGCCTTCATTACTTCTTTCTTCTGTTTCCACCCCGTTATGTCGCAATCAAGACCTTCGTCATAATACTCCTCAAAGGGAATAAAATTCTTGATTGCTCCCATAGGAAACAGTCGTTCCATGTCAGTACCACACTTCTCACACGACTTGTCACGATCTTCAAATCGAGCAAATAATTCAACTACTTTGTTACACTTTTTACATTCGTAGTCGTAAAGACGATGTCCCGGCTTGCTGCTCATTACTATCGTGCCCTACGGTTACGAGCCGATGGAGCATTAATTATTTGATTATACTGTGATCGATATTGATTTAAAACTCTGTCTTGAAAACTACGAGGAACATTTTGCCCACCTAATGATCCGTAGGTGCCTCTACCTTCTCCGAATGAAGCAGTTCTATCAAGCGTTCTGGTAGGCCTATCGCCTGCCCGTGGATTGCGCTTGCTAAGATCTTGAGTGGCCCTGTCGGAAAACAAAGCGTCAAGTTCTTCTCTAGCTCTGCGCTCACCTTGTGCGGCTCTTTGCATCAAGCCTTCTATTTGTGATTTAAACTGCTGCTCACTTACCTTGGCTTGGGCATCAGGCCTCATTGCGCCAGCATCATCAATGGGTGCTCTCATCTGCGGACCTGTTGGACCTTTTTTCTCACCCGTTAGCCCTGCCTTGCCAGCCGCATCCGTTATGGCATTCTGTGCTCCCGCTGTGCTACCAAAGCTACCCTCAGTCAAGGGATTGCCCTTTTTCCGTGGCGCAGCAGTTGACGGCGATTGACCAAAGTCTTCGTATCCTCCAGCACCATCTTGCTGTAGGTTGCCAATCTTTCTTTGAGGATTAGTCGAAGGGCTCTTCATATCTCCCTGCGTCATTTGAGCGCGTGGACCCATTGGAGGTCCACTCGCCGTTACGACAGTTTCGGGCATTTGAATCGGGTTGTCCTGTGTATTAATAGGACCACCTTGGGGTCGACCTCCCATTCTACCGCCATACTTTCGATTGCGCTCTTGCTGTGCCATGTAAGAACGCTTTGCTGCTGCTGCTGCCCTACTAGAGGCAGTCTCTGGTCGGCCAGTGCCACTTACCGCTGCTCCCGCACCTGCTGCCGTCGGAGTCGCAGCAGGTGCTGCATCTAAAGGACTCGGTGCCATTGCAGAACGAGTGCCAGTCGGTGCCATTATTCCTTGCCGTGGCTGAATAGCAGCATTAGCCGCCTGACGTTGCTTACGACCCTCACGCTGCTCATAGCTTTCGCTCAAATCTTCTTGATTGGCCCAATCAGCAGCACGTTTGATCCCTCCACCAATAGCTTTTGCACCACCACCAAGAAACCCTTTGAGCCTATCTAAACGACCCCTAGGCTGTTCGGGCTGGATGCCAGTGTTAGCAGATGCTTGTTCTCTAAGCCTACGCTGGAAGTTCGCTCGCTCTGATCCAGCAACAGCCGCACGTCCAGCACCAGCTTGGGCACTTGTGTCGGACAGTGTAGGCAAACTGCCAAGGGCAGTAGCGGGGGCAGCAGTGGCAACGCCAAGTCCCGGCCCAGCCGTAGCCATATTCTTATAGTCTTGTAAGCCACGGACATTCTCGCCCTGACTTTCTCCAGCTATAAAGCCCTCAACAGCCGCTAACTGCGTTGGACTCATATCGCCAACTAGGTCAGCAATCTCTTCGCGCTTAGACTGGCCCTTCTTTTTCTTTCTGCCGTAGGATCGTCCTGTTCTTGGTGCCATGATACCCCTAATATTTCTTTTTAGACTTGGTGGCGTTTTTTACGGGCTTTTTCTTCTTTTTAGCAGCAGCTTTAGCATCAGCCTTCCCTTTGGCCGTATACGGGAAGTGCTTATTCCCTACGCGAGGCATAGCTATCGTCCTTCTTTGTTCGGACGGGGTGGCGCGGGTGCGCCTTGTCCCTGTGTCCGCTGGGCATTGCCCAAGATTGCACTGGGTGTCTGTGATGGTTGTGCTAGCATACTAGGATTTATTGCTTTCGCGGGTGTACGCGCCCCTCCTCGCTGGCCACCGGGAGCTTGGCCGGGAGCACTCGGTGCTCCGTTCTGCGGAGGTCCACCTTGAGGTGCGGCTGGATTAATGACCTCTGCCGCAGGTTTATCAAGGAACGGAAGTATGCGCTCTGGGTCGTGTATCTCATAACCACGGACCAAGAGAAGTTTGACCAACTCGCCTAAGTTCGGAGGCTCTCCGTAGATCTGCTGCAACTTATCAGACAGACCACCCATCAAGTTGATTAGATCCAAGTATTGCTTGCGCTCAAGAGCAACAGCCCTAGAGCCAGACGTAATATCGATCTCAAAGTCATACTCGCCCCTTGCCATGTCTTCTGTGATAGAGATGAACTCTCTGGCATTGGGGTCGATAAGAAACACACGGTCGGGCTTGAACTCTGTCGTTAGCTGCCAGAACTTAGTAGCCTTACGGATCTGAAACTGCTTGAAGGCTTGCGCTCTCTCATCCTCTCGCGCAGAGTTGCGCTTGTCCATAATGTTGGCTTCAGTAGCTGAGTCACTTTGCGGCAAGGCTACGGGCTGTGGGGTACCCGCACTTCTATCAAACATTGTTTGCACCATGTTGAGCAACGCACCCTTGTCGTTCTGGACATCGCCAAACTGCACGGGTTGTACTGCCCTGCCTTGTGACTCAACAAGACCCTCAACTTCAAAAGCTTCCATGTCATCTGCTTGGAGTATGTCGTTAATCTCCGTATCAGATACATAGCGAGGGTCATACAAAAATAGATTCTTTTGCTTGCGGATGACCGAAAGATAAGAATCTAAGATTTCGTTTACCAACGACTGCAAAGCATCGCCACCAGCGAGTAATAGGGGCGGCTTGTTGAACCAAGTAGTTACTGAGTTGTTGAAGTTCAGCATCTCTACTGGGAAGCCGTCTATATGTCGGAACGGCCATTCTTCGCTATATCTAAAAAACTTATTGTGCTGCGGTGACAGATTAATAAATAAGTTAGACCTTCGACCCTGCTGCACAACCATGTTGTTGGCGTAGATCTCGTAGCCTTCAACCATGCCAAAGTCATCAACTTCATAGATATTACTCGACTCTGGGGCATTGCCCATCCGCAACTCATCGTTAGGCTCTAAGCCCGATGTGTTCTCAAGAGAGTCATCTGCCATCATCTCATCGATGTGACGGACGTAACGGAAGGCTATCCAACGGGCATCGTGGATGCCGTCAGTAGCAAAGGGGTCGATAAGAAAGTCACCGGGACTCCAACGCCTACCGTAGGGGGCTTCCCACTTTATAGAAGAGTGATCCCCCGCATTGTCTTTGTCCAAAAGTCTTTGGTGGTCCTGTATGTGCGCCTCAAGGAACTCTAATGCTTGGGGCGTAGCATCCGGTTGCTGCATAGCTTGCATATGGATGCCAATATGCTCTTCGTGGTTCTGATCGTTGTCTACCGTAGTCAGTTCACCAGAAGAGAGGAACATACTCTCCGTGACGGGATCATCAATAACTTTGCCGGGGTTAATCAGTGGGTTAGTGACTGTCATGTTCTCAAAGTCAATCGTATAGCCTATCTTTGACACACCCCACGGGCATAAGAAAGCGTCCAGTAATGTGCGCTTGTCTTGTGCCAACTGCCCTGTCTCACGATACCAGTAGTCGCTAATCTTAGCAACAAACTTTTCCTGTCCAATACCCTCCTTATTAAAGGGGGTAATATTGAACTTAGGATCGTGTGCGGCTATGTTAGACACACTTTGGTCTATCCACCCGTATATAATGTTGGTCTTAATACGGGTAGCAGGGTCAGAAGACAAAGCCATGTCTTCCATATCTCGCTCTCGCTCTGTTGCTGCTTGCATGTTATACTGATCAAGCAGAATCTGCGAGGCTTCAAAGAAAGGTCGGTAGTAGTCGGTTGCATGTTGCAAGCGTCTACGCCACCACTCTAATCTTCCGTCATTATCTTTTGGATAGGATACTGGCATAATTTAAATATGGCACATGGTTTTGAGGTATGTCAAGTACAAATAATTCTTGGTAGTTACAGCAAACTACTGTAATGTTCCTCGTAGGGGATAGGTTCGTGGTTGCCTACGATGGGAGCTTCCCTTACCGTCCGCTTTCCCTGCTTACGCAATGTTGATCTGTGCATCAACTCCTCAAAGGTATATGACCTTGCTCCCCACGGACTTTCTTCATCTGGCAATGGCTTGCCGGGGGTTAGCTCTTCTAACATTATACCTAATAAAGAAAAACAGTCAACCTCGTCATCATGCCTACCCGCTGGGAATGCAGTAAGCGTCTGTATGACTTCATGTGCCCAATTTTTGCCTTTAGGGAACAGGACCATGCCCTGCTGCGCCCTACCCTGTATAGACCTAGCCCTTACCGTCTTATCTCTGCTCGGTGTATACTGCTTCCTAAAGCAATAAGCTCCACGCTCCTTCATGCGCTGCGAAAGGTAGGGACCGACAGAGTTCAGTATCTGACCTCGCTCTTCGCCCCACTGCGTCACCTTCCACTTTTTCATCAAATCGATGACAGCCTCTATCCAATCTTGAGGCTTAGCTCTCCTTTTCCATACATCTACTACATAGATACGGTCGTAAGGGTCTACTCCAAACACAATATGAACAGTGTAGTCAGCACCAGATCTCTCTGAAGTAGCGTAATCACTCGTCCCGTAAAATCTAAGAGTTGTATGGGAAGGTAAGTGTTCATACGTGTCAAACCAATCTACATGGAAAAAAGAACCCTCTGCGCGAGTAGGCTCCTGTTGATACAAGGCATGATACTCTCGTTCCCCTAAAACACTACGAATTTCTTTGAGTGATTTCTTATTATACCACTCTGGCCATAGTGCCTCGCCCTTTTTGCGGCCGATAGGGTCATCGTCCATAGCTTCAGCAGAAAGACGCAGCACCTCCCAGTCATCCAAATCATCACTGTCCTCCGTCTGCTGTATCAAACGACCACTAAGGTCATCGTCATGCCACCTCGTCTGGATAACAATAATCTTTGCATTGGGCTGTAGTCGAGTAAAAGCTGTAGACCGGAACCAGCCCCAGACGCGCTCCCTCTCTGCTAGAGAATCAGCATCTTCTCTGTTCTTAATAGGGTCATCTATAATGAGTAGATCGGCTCCTCGTCCCGTGGCCGATGTCCCAACACCCACAGCAAAATACTCACCACGGTGATCAGCAATGCGCCACTTATTAGCGGCAGTGGCATCTTGCGAGAGCCTCTTCCCCTCAAAAACCTTTTGATACTCTTCACTGTTCACTATCTCTCTTACATCGCGCCCAAAGTCAGTAGCTAGCTCTTGACCGTAGGAAGCGTGTATGATCGACGCATCTGGGTTGCGCCCTATGAACCATGCTGGGAATCGCCTACTAGCTAACTCACTTTTGCCATGTCGCGGTGGCATAAAGATCATTAAGCGATTAATAGTCCCTTTTTCTATTTCCTGCAATTTCTCGCAGATCAGCCTATGATGCTCTGCCGTAGCAAACTGGGGGAAGGTAAACTCCGTAAACCCAAGCAGCGTATCGTAAGCCTCTTGACGCTGTAAGAGTATCTCAGCCGCCTCTTGTGACTTATCCATCACAAAATTACTGCATCGCCATTCTCATCATACTCCACACCCTGCTCCTCGTCAAAATGCGGCTCAACCTTTTTGGACATATCTGGAAATATTTTTTTTATGTAGATAGGCGTTGTTTCACGTGGAACATCCTCAGAATTCTGAGGCTCTAGCTTCACATTGATCATTCGGGTGCCTCCACCTCAAGGGCAGTCTCGTCACCGCCGTAAATATCGTCCAAAACCTCCGACTCTACCGCCAGAGCCGCATCAGCCTTACGCCGCTGGGCTATCATCATCAATTCTTCCTTACTCAACTCCTTCAAAGGACGCTCTATCTTACTATGCGTCATAGCAACCTCCTTAGGAGCATGGAAACCCATTATCTTGCACCGCTGCTCCACACACCACGAAATTTTATCCAGCCACTTAGCATCACCCGCCCCAGCATCATCCCGCTGAGTGACTGTACGTGGATTAACCTGCTCGTCAAAGTGCGTTACCTTACGCCTCTCTGAACGGCTAGCCTCATAAGCCGCCCACGCTGCCCTCTCTATCTCATCTATCTTAGCCAACTGCTCTGATTTAGCAGAATGGAAATTATAAACAGAAGCGTCCTCCCACTGAGCACGCAACTTAGACAGATCACGCTCAACAGTAGACACACTGACCTTTAACTCTTTAGCCATGTCCACCTGACGCATACCACGCAGGTACATAGACGAAAGAGCCGTCATATCAAACATCCTTTGCATCTTATTACGAACAGGGGCTTGTGGCATAACTAACCACCCTTTCTAGTAGGTGCTCCCTACGCTGTAGCCGTAGGTACTCTTATATAAATGTAATATATATGTAAATGCAGAGACTGACAAGCAACTATAGGGGAGGTTCAACCCAAAATTAGTGAGTTTGGTGGTGTTGTCATATATAATAAAGAAAACAAATTCGGGGAAGCGACGTTTGCTATGCGGCGTAGGATCGGCATGACATAACCCATAATAACCCCTAAGGGGTTTCCCTGCTTGTCCCTTTAGGGACTTCCCCTATGGTCCCTTAGGGACTTCCCCATAGGGCCAACTAACCCAAATAAAGGGCCGATTGGGGCGATCTGGCGGCCTATATAACCCAATTAAGCCCCTAAGGGGGCTGTGGAGGGTTAGTTGAGTGGTATGTTAAGCAGGGTAAGGTAAGCGAACCCAGTACGCTCCCTTCGCCCTTCCCAGCTTAGCATAACCCCTTGGTCCTTTATTTCGGTTAGTTCTTGGTGTTTGGGTCTCCTTGCGCGTTAAGACTTTCTGGGAACCATAGCTCTCCTTGCGCGTTGAGCCACCCATAGTTCATTATAGCGCAAAAAAGCGAGAGGGGTAACCATAGGGCTCCTTGCGCGTTAGAGGGTTCTTGGTGGCAAGCGGGAATCAGGTAGGAAATCCCTCCGGCAGCACGATTGGCAAAAGTCGTTTGGTCGGTTTCACGCGCGAGGACCAAACGACTTTCTTCGCTGTCGGTGAAAAAAACGCTTGACAGAATTCTTGGCGGTTCGTAGATTGACTGGACCATTCGGCATTCGGTCGTTTGGTATCACAACATCGTCCCAACATGGGATGCAACGAAAGGTTTGTTGTTATGAGTTATTTGAAAGCCCCATCCTCCGCGATCGAAGAGACCAGTGTGACCACTTCGGAAGATCGTTTCTCCGGCCCAATTCCCATGAGTGCCGAAGTTCAAGCCGAACCGTGCACGAAGATCAACAGGCGGGGAAAGACCCCGACCATCGCTCTGATACAACGAGGGGTGGACAAAGCGAAGCTGAACAAGACCGCCCTTACAAGTCTTGAGAAGAGCGTCTCGAAAGCGAACCGAGGTCAAGTTTATTGGCCGACCCGACGAATCAAGGTCGGTCTTGCCGAAGGCAATTTGAGCCTCGTCAAGCAGGGATTGGATCTTCTGATCAAGTTGGCCGTCACCGAAGCACCGAAGGTGACACCGAAGAAAACGACCAAGGCACCGAAGGTGACGAAGGCTGCTAAAGCAGCGGCAACGAAGGCTCCGAAGGAGACCACGAAAAAAGCTCCGAAGGAGACGCCGAAGAAAACCACGAAACAAGCTCCGAAGGAGTCTGGCCTCAACGCGAAGAAAGTCGAGTTGATCGAACGCTTGCTGAAGCAAAACGAAACGATCATCGGCTTACTCAAGTAAGCCAATTGGACCTAAGTAATAGGCTTCGGCTTATTACTTAGGCCGGGTCGGATGGATCTTAGCCATCCCTGATGTGCCTTATGGCGAAACCCACTAACAGGTTTTAATCAGAAAAGCAGCATGTTAGGTTTAGCTCTTAGTGGCTCTTGTGTAAGCTATGGGACTGCCGAATCCAGCGAAGCAACATACAATTGCTCGTATAGCTTGGTGCTATCGCCCTTGACGCCCAGTTAAGCCTTCTTAAATCAGCCTTAGATAGTGATAGGATGCCAACCTATCCCTTCAAAACGACTAAGGTGTGCGTTAGAACAGGGTGCGGAGTAAGCCCTGCCTAATGCCAGACCCATGCCTAAAGCTTAAGCTCTTAAGCTATCTGTAGGATTTCGCCCTAAAATACTTGACGGCGTACCACCTGTTAAGCAGAACTACGTCTTA
>Ga0098052_1001186_pt1 | contig 16490 bp, 18 predicted proteins | sample 15_taG_FD_81591 | JGI IMG/M metagenome (GOLD analysis project Ga0098052, IMG submission 81591) | Marine viral communities from the Subarctic Pacific Ocean - 15_ETSP_OMZ_AT15312 metaG | ecosystem: Environmental > Aquatic > Marine > Oceanic | place: Pacific Ocean | collected 2015-01-18 | reverse complement strand
CATACCCACCATACCCATCCCCCGCGATAAAAGCATTATCAAACTCTGGATCGTAGGTGATATGTAGGCCGGAAGCACGTCCATTTCCATTACCCAGTAACTCTACTGAACTACGAACGAAACGTGAGGGTCCACTTGAGAAACGGATATCTGAATTACCAGTAGACTGAACATTAAATATGGTCTCTGGTAAAATAGGGTCTCCCCCAGAGGCATAAACAGCATTGGTTATACCAACTAAGCCTGACTGGCTGGCCTGACCACCATTTCGTAAAACAGTAACGGACTCTCTTATTCCAGATTGACCATTATCTATATGTAAGGATAGCCTATCTTTCATTATTTATCCTTATGATTGATCTAGTTCGTCATGATATATGACACTAAAGCCACGGACGGTGCTAGCACTCTTAATTCTGCTAGCAAATTTTTGAATCACCTGTACGCCAGAATCGACAGTTCCGTGCATCATGGTAGAGTTATATCCAGATGGGTTTCCGTTGATAACGTCCGTACCAGAACGAGCTATAAAGTTTACGTCGCCAAGTGTTGCGTATTGGTTTGTAAAGTGTGGTTCTTGGCCTATCACTACCCTTTGACCAGAAGCCTCATAGGGTTCTACAAAGACCCCCATACAGCCACTTTCAATAACCATACCTGTGCTATAGCGTCCAAGAAGTCTCTGACCTATGAAAGCTGTATTATCAACAGTTTCAATAGATATGTTACTCTCCCACCTAGATTTGGTGTAGGCATTTTCTACAGGTAGACAATTAAGCGTGGGGTCTGGAAATCTGTAGAGTAAAGCGTAGTCTCTACGGTATTCAGTACCGCTTGAATGTACTTCAAGTCCAGCACCGTCTAACCCCTGATCGTTGAGGTATCCACAAACAGCATCGTTGTGGAACCCGGAATCTGTTGGATCACAGAAACCACTTGTGGCCAAGTGAAGGGTCTTACATTCGTATAGACAGTTACTGATCGTATTGTATTCTACGTCATTAGCTATGAGTTGACCGTTAATGATAACGTCGTTGAAGTAACCATCCCATTTAAGAAGTGGGTGACCGATGGCATATCTATCATTCTCGTTGGGGACTAGGTCTCCATAAACGGTCATCTTCCCGTCAGCGACCCCTTGTGCCGCACCTGATGGAGCACCACCTACACCAACGGTTTCTCCGGAGAAATTAATAAATTCATTGATGGATTTCCAAGATGCTTGACTTCTACCTAAATGAGACTCTCCACTAGCAGTAGGGGAAATATCACCTGAAACCTGAAGCATACCAAAACTGTGTAAAGAGCTGGTACCTACAGCAAGTTGATGGCTTCCAGCTAATAAGTTTCCGTATAACAGGGGTGAGTCACCCGAAGTAATAGGTTCGCCACCAGCATCACAGAAATCCCCTGAAGATACAGGGAAAGACCCAAGGACAAACTTGTAGTCTACTGTGGGTCCAAGATACCAACCGGCACCATGACCAATACCAATATTGTAATCACCATAACGATTATGGTGGAAGGTATGATCACCGACCCCTACATTCCCATCTCCGGTAACGTTGCCTACTAACGCTTGATATCCAGCAGCAGTATTGCCGCTTCCATAAATATTACAGCTTAGGGCGTAGCTACCTAGTGCGGTATTCTGGGAACCGTTGTAATTATTGCGTAGGGAAGCATATCCAAAAGAGGTATTGTCTACACTAGAACGTCCAGCGAAAGACATCTGGCTTAAAGCCAAGTCTCCACCTTTTGTTGTGCGAGTATCTGGAGACGCAAAATTAACAGTATTTAGGGTGGCCCCCTCCATAAAATTGGGTACGGAGTCTACCAAGTCTACCAAGCTGGTTCTGAGATCTAAAGGCGAAATCTCTTGCGTCGAATTGTCAGGTAGTGAAATACCTATAGACGCCAAGTATTCTGCTCTTGTAAGAATCATGGGCTATGCCCCTACTTAAATTTGATTTGAAGCTGACTAGCGTCAAACTTTGGGGCGTCTCCTAGATAAACAACTCTAGGGTTGCCCAATTCAGAATACATTAGAAGATTACCACTTCCGTATTCGCCAGAGTCGACGATGGCTATACCAGAAACCCAACCCCAATCAAGGAGTGCGGTTCCAAAAATGAAGGTGGAAGAGTTCTTGATCAGGCCACTTCCGGCGTTATGATCGTTGATATCGTAAGACCAGAAGGCATCACCAAGAGTAGATGGGTCTCCCAAGTCGTATCTAGAATAACCAGTACCACTACCGTTAATCCCCGTAGGAAGTTCAGGAATGGTTACGCCGGTATCAGAATCAACTGGAGTCCCACTGCACAGAGCAATAGCTACATTCGATGGTTTAGGGAACGATCCCCCTCTAAACACATGGTGGAGCAATCCAGACTCCATGAAATCAGACAAAGCTGTCATTATGTAATATCCCCTTAAAGAGAGTCCTGCTTGGGTGTAAATACATTTTACACCCTATTATACACAAAAAAAGAGCCATCCCCTGTTAAATGGAGATTAGCTGTAACCGGTATTTTTTCTGACCACAATCCCATATCTTATATAGACCATTCTCATACCCAGAATTTCCGGGAAACTTCATCCTGTGAAATGTCTTAGCCCCGTTAGTCCAAGAGAAACTTGCGTGACAGGAAGTTTCTATAAAGCCAAACTGAGTGAGGTAGTCCCCGGTTCCGTAACGCAAGTCTATGAACGTTGATATACTCTCAGCCTTACAGAATTGAGAACAATGAGACAGTAGCTTGGTAAACCCTCCGGTAATAGTTGTGTTGATCAGGCTACAGTATCTGGATATATCGTATCCGCAGCCAGAAGTCTTCTTTAACTGCATTACGCTCACTAGTTCTTCTTTATCAAATAACCCTAATGAAAAACTAACACTAGGGGCCGCACCCATTAGGTGGTTATCATTGATAAAGTCCCTAGCGACACTCTTACAAACCTGTTTAACTTCTAGCTTTCTAGCGTACATTTTGGTACTATTTAGGTCTAGGGCATTCCTGATGACGGATTTAACAATGTCCAACTTATTATTAATTTCATCTCCCCTTACAAACAGAGGTCTATACCCCTTGGAAATATAAAGGTCTCTCTTGCTGGTATGATATTTTCTGTCTACGAACAAATCAGAGTGCCAATATAGTCCATCACACTCTATTAATACGTCTCCAATTCTTATGTCCGCAATCTTCTTATCTACGACAAACTGCGTTTCATACTCTATCCCCTCTGAATCTAACCATTCAGTAATTGTAGACTCTAAGCCACTGACGCTTTTCTGCCTCTGTAATGCGGACTCTATACCAATTGATTTGACCAATTTTCCAAAATGAGACCTAGACCACCCCTTTTCTTGTGCGAGTTGTGGCATTGTTTTCCCGTCGAAAGTCTTGATCAAACCCCTGTTTATTCTAGTTTGAATGGATTTTTTAGAAGCCTCTACCGCTACGTCCTCAAACTTCATAATATTGTCCACTCCGTACTTATCTAGCATTGTGGACTTTAACTTTTCCTGGACCTCGCTAGTTTTCATAGGGTATTTATTGCCATACCTTAATAAGTTAGTGTCCTCTGCTTTCTCTTTAAAACTTGGAGAGTTAATCCATTTTTTACTCTTGAGAACCTCCCTAACCTCTGGTCTCTGAGCTGAGTTTTCAACTCCATAGCGAGCGATAGATACGTCCTTCCTTTTCACATACCTACACTTTTGGCACGCATCTTTCTCCACGTACTTGTTGGATTTGACCCTGTTCTTGTTTACGACCCGATATTTACAGTCACAATAATCACATTTGACAACAATCTTCTTGCTAGAACCAGAAGAAAGGGACTCCGGATAGTAACCGAGAGCTTTAAAAGTGTCCTGTGTTTGAATCATATGACTTCTCTGGGGGTTTAACGACAATCTGATCAGGGATAGTACCTCTTTTACATTATAGAGAATGGAGGCTGAAAAAACAGCCTCCATTTCTATTAAATCTAGATTTTCCAGATTAAAAACTTCCTAGGACGATTCTGCGATTGTCCAGAACTCCAAATCCTAGTTCAGCCCAACCGTAGTATCCAACACGTTGGCTACGGTGAAGAGTTGGATCTTCAAAGACTTTCAGCTCGGACTTCACTGGCATAATGAAGCTGTCTGTAGATCCTTGATCCAGACCAACAACCAGTTCGAGGTCAGCCTGCTGAACAGCACCACCAAGACCAGTTGTGAAGAAATCCTGATATTCTTGGCCTTCACCAAATTCATCAAGATCGTGCAGGTTCACGCCGTAGATACGGGTGATAGGAGCACCACCTTCGCTCGCGGTGTAGATCTCACGACGAGTTACTTTGTCAATCTGATCCAGACCCCAGTTACGTACATCTTCCAGTGCTTCTGGAGAAACATACATATCTGTCAGTCGACCACGGTTTGCAGAACCGGTGTTGCCACCAGCATTACGACGCATGGTTGTCTGCATCAGAGAAACAAGCCTCTTACTGAACAGACCGGCAGTAGCATCGCCATCGTAAACCAAGATGTTACGGTCAACAGCAGCAGCCAGAAGGGTGTGCCAGCCGTCATCGTTGATTTTCTTAACAAAGCCAGCTTGCATTACCTGAGAAGCACGAGCAGCAACATCCCAACGAGCTTCACGAGCATAACGTAGCAAGTAGTCAATACTTGACGTGATACCGTAAGTCGGGATCGTCACGTAGTCACTTTCAACTGAACGCTCAGGAATGCGACCATGTCCGGGATTAGTGAAAGCAACGTGCTCTCCTTCAAGACCCGGTGAAATCATGTCAAGAGGATACTCCGTAGAGGCTCCCGGCTCGACACTAATTGTCTCGAAGATATCTCCGAGAATATTACCAACAAGAACACCTTTACGCAAAGGAAGTTCGAGTGCTTTTGCCATTTGACGTTGAGCAGCTTTAGCAACGTCTTGATCTTGGTTGCCAGTCTTTTTATACAGACTGATAAACTGATCGTCTGGTCTTTCTGTGAACGACATATTCAGTCTCCTTTATTAGTTAGCACCGTGGTTAGGAAGGTTAACATAAACTTTGGCATAGCCATCAGCATCCTTAGCGGACATGAATCGGCCAATAGCCAAGTTTCCAGAAGCCGTTGCGTCAGCAGCTACATTGGCGATTTCGCCAGATGTTTCTGATGCGTAAGCTACATCTCCGGGAGAAGGACTTCCGGTGACATTGCTGGTCACAACCCAGCCACGCTTGAGGATCGTTACCTTTCCACCTTTCTGAACTTCATTCTTGTAGAAATTCAAGTGTGTTCGAGTAAGATCTTTGTTAACAACGTCATTCAGAAGAATCCCTACGGGAACGTCTGTAGTAGCAGCGGCCTGATATGAAATGGTGTTATCACCTTGATCCATAGCAGCACCAGAAGCACTTAAAACGTCCAGACAAGCAACACCACCACGAGTGGCCGTACCTGCTGTGTAGAAGTAACTGATATCAGTTGATTCTTCGTATCTATCTGCTTTGAGAGCCATATTAGTTTCTCCTTTATTTACTTAGAAGTTAATACGTGAGTACCAAACCATTCTGAAATGCTAGCTTGAGCCTTTTCGGCCTCATCTTCAGTATCATCGCCAACATTCAGTTCAGCTTCTGAAGTTTCCACATCGTCAAGGGCTTCTTCAGCCGCGTCTTCTGATGCTTCTGCGTCTTCATCTGCTTTAGCGTCTTTTTTGTCTTTCTTGTCACCTTCTTTGTCGTCGTCTTTCTTAAACTTGTCTTTGTCAAACTTAGCTTTGGTCTTAACCATCATAGCTACGATTGAATCAAAGGCTTCGTCGTCAAGAGACTCAAACGATGCGAGGCTTTCGCCAACTTCATCTTCATCAAGTCCAGCTTCAACGAGAGCAGCCGAACGCTGTGCTGCCTTCTCTTTCTTCTGCATTTCAGCCACAGTTTCTTCTGCTTTGGTTAGAGCGTCTTTAGAAGTAGCAAGAGCATCTTCCAGTTCAGCAACCTTGGCCTGTGTAGACTTAATAGTCTCGTTCAGTTCATCGATTGTAGCTTGAGCTTGCGTTGCAGCAGCTTCGTACGCTTCAACCTGCGAAGCAAATTCTTTATCCTTTGCTTCTTCAATTTTGGATTTCACAGCTTCGATCTGAGACTTAGCTTCTGACAGCTCCGCCTTAGTTTCAGAAAGCTGATTTTCCAGCAACGTCTGGTCTGACATATTAACTTCTCCTATTGAAAGTTTTGAATCAGTGTTCTTCACGTGAAAAGATGTCGTACTCTTACTGTTTAGGATCACGCTTCTAGGATTAGCAGGCTTAGATACCAACCCTTCTCCAGAGAACGCAATATTAGACAGAGCACGACCTATTTTGTATCCCTCATATTCACCAGTCCCACCATAAGCCCTAAGGTGTTTCGTTAGGAAGGCAGATGCCTCATCTCTTTCGAGGATCTTAGCTGCACCCTGCGGATCAATTAAAGCATAATCAAATCCAGCGAAGAGGCACTCCATAGAGACGTACCACTTGCCCTCTGCAATTTCTGCGAAGATCTTGTCCATTCTCTCACGGTTTTCTTCTCCTGCCCAACTATTGTACAGGACCGCTTGAGCGATGATGTCAAACTCATCTGGATGCGGGGGAGCGTCAACTGCTTCTGAAACAGCTTGTCCATCTTTAGTTAGAACATAGCTGCCAGTAATGTGCCCAATGATATCGTTCTCATCGTGCATAAAGTTGAACTGTTTGTCTTCCGGTGTATTCCTAGCTGCCCAAGTATTCGTGGCAGTGAAAATATCATCGTTCTTATTCCATCCTGTGGACACAAGAACGGCTTCAAGATAAAAAAGGTCACGCTGATCTTTGTTCTCAGCTATGACCTTAGTAAGCACTTCCGGGTTGGAAATTATAGACTCAGCATTATCTGCCGTATCTGTATGAACAGACGCGGGTGAGCAATACGCTAGACTAGCCGTATTTTTGACTAGTTCGCCAATGCCGTCAGTAATTTCCTGTTGAAATGTTTTCATATGTTTCTACCTCATCACATTATACACAAAAGAGAAAAATTTTTACGAAAAAGGTTAAATTTCACCTAATTCCTCTGGGTAAGACTCTAGGCAATAGTCAATATATAACCCAACTATCACACTGTCATATTCCTGAGTAGAGTTATTTTCCAATGAAATACCAGCGTTTTCCACCCGTAAAAGTAGAACCCGTGGCACCGAAGAGTTTTCAGCTAAGACCTTTTGGATAACGTGGTTGCTGACCTTTGCCATTACGGGGATGTTGGATAGAACACGCAGTTTGATATCTGCGATCTCCTGAACCTGTGCCTTAGTCAACTGTCTCTTATTCTTCTTTCCTACATATGCTAGATATCCAGTAGAGATGTCATCTAATGAGTGGTAAGTATTAATAACCCAAGAGGATAAATTAGCTACTCCCGGCTTACTCTTTGGGGTATCCACACGTTTCTTACGCTTGACGGTGTCAGGCTTATTCTTAGGTCTACCACCCTGAGGAGAGACTGGTGTAGGCTTGTTCTTCTCCTTCTCTACAGCAACTTTCTCAGTAATCTCACCCTGACGGTCAATCTTCTCCATGTCTTTTTCGTGAAGATCGTCAGATTCAGGCTGATGGAATGGGCCAGCTTTTGGTGGCATTTTGTCCTTATCTCTAGCTTTGTCTTCACGTTGTAGACGTACCTTTTCAACTCCGGGTACTTCTTTGAATCTCTCAAGAACCGTTTCGTTGGAGATGATATCTCGGTCTGCTAGCTGAATAAGAAGGTTTTTCTCCGCCGCTTCGTCAGATAAACTCATCTGGTCATATACAATAGTAGCTGGCTTACGGAAACCCATAGCCTTACGGACGTATTCTACTTCCTTCTCCCAAAACCCTGTTAAATGATCTCTACCATACCGTAGACGTTCTGTCAGAGTTTTTAGAGATATGAAGTTATTAGTGAATCCGCCACCATTGCCAGCTAGACCAGTTAATGTTGGGGGAACACCTAGGCCAGCAAATATACTATTCAAAACCGCTTGGTACTTCTCAGACCCTAGGAATTTGTATACTTGAGAGTTACTCTCTGTGAAAGAAAGTTCTGGGCCGAAGACAAGTTCCATAGTTCCTCCGCCCGTATTAGAGGCGAGGATATTTCTCAGTTTGTTAATACCGGCTTTTGTAGGTAAAACCTTATGTTCAAAGTTTCCAAGCGTCCAAAGCCTAATAGTTGAGGTTGCACCATCCAAAGCAGCAAGGTCGGCCAGCTTCATTTTCTCAAGCATGACGATGTCATCGAGAATAGCGTAGACCATTGGATGTGCCCAGTCTTGCCAGTCATCCTTTTTGTAGTAGCCGACACACAGCTTCTCAGGGTCTAGCTCAATCTTTTGCTGATTCTCGTTAATAGCTCTTTTTACTTCTGGAGGTAGAGATTCCAGAACATTCATTGGTAAAGAGTTATTCTTCTTGAAATTATCAAGGAAAGCATCGGCGGAGAGTTGGTAGTTTCTTTTTCCTAGAAAGAGGTTGATATTACCGTCTTTCATATCCAAAGCGAGTGGATTTAGGAAATTATAACGCCAAGGCAGGTTATTCTTCTGAACCTTGAGTGTCTCGACAGCGATGTCGGCAGCTAGCGTTTTGAGGTACTTCTGTATCTTTGGGGTGATGTCTGCGTAGGACTTGTAAACAAATACATTACCAGTTCGGTAGAGATTATTCAGGTAGCGTTCAGAACGCTCTTTACCGTCAACCCTCTTAAACCACTGCTGGTAGAACTTCTCTACGCTTTTGTTTTCGTGTACAAGACTTATGCCCTGACAACCGAAATCCCCCATCAAATCAATAACGTTACGGACTATACCCACCTTATCGTAGGCATCCATACACATCTTGATGATGCGTTTCTGCTTTCTGGGAATCTGCTCCTCTGGCCTGAAGGAGTAGTAATCACTGCTGGTAAAGCTGGGTTTAACGGAGCGGTTTGGCTCTACGTCAAGGAAATCCCTATGATAGGCTCTGGAAATACCGTCATAGGCTTCGTGTACGCCCGCAAATTCTTCGAACGCCTTAGCTTTACCTGTAGAGTCACCGTCACTCCACGTTGATACGTAGTTAGTCATTTATCGAATCTCCATTGTTTGTTCTATATATTCTAGCCTTTTACCAGAATTGTCTTTAGGTAAAATAAACCCAAGGTATTCTAAGAAGTTTCTGACCTTGTGTTCATACAGGTCTTGATCATACCAAGTATCAGCAACGAAGATATCGTACTTAAGAGGTTTACTAATAGATAGATCGTAATAGCAGTTAAAGCGAGACTTAACATTACAAGTCTGACCTACTTTCAACAGGGTATAATCAGAGTCTGATACTAGATAGACCACTTTATCAGAATCAACGATTTGTCGGCTTTTATGGTCAAAAGAGGTGAGATATTTCAGATTAGGAAATTTGTTGGATATTAGGTTTATTAGATCATTATCATATCTAATATCACTAAATCCATTCCAATCCTCTCCGTCGTGACAATCTTCAAATGACATGTTTTTGAAATCATCATACCGATTAAATCCAGATCCTCGTGCTATATCATTAAGACACCCAGGACAGTATTTTTGCTTAGAAATATTAAAATCTCCAAACTTTCTGCATTTTCTACAATAGTCCATCACGCCCCTTTGTGATTAATATTAAGCAGTGCCACTGTTAATCAGTCTATCAATGAGACTATCTGACACACCTAACTATACACAAAAGATTAATAAATGTCCGACATATTATCAGTAAACCATGAAGGTCCGGTAAATAACTTGCCTTCTTTACCCTTTTCTATGTCTACGGTAGCAAAACCGCCGTAGAACTCATATGTCTCAGCCGTTGGAGTTCTGGCAATAATACGAGCAGCCATATTCGCCATAATCAGAGAGGAGTAACGGTCCTTACGCAGCTTACCCTTCTTACCAGCGTCGATGACCGTTTCTGGGGTATCCCACTTACCACGTCCCGATGGAGTCTCTGTCATCTTGATCATAGTCAACTCGTCTTTGAGATCCTCAATTTCGAGAACACATTGTTCCAGAGTGTCATAATGACGCTGTTTCATCCCATCCTCCGCATTCGCGATCCCGAGGCTCACAGAGTCAAACATTGGGAATAGAACCAGCTTGTCTTCCATATCCTTACGGAGACCGTGGTTAGCTTCAGACAGCCATTCATAATTGGCAAACTGACACATCTCAAGGATATGCAGACCTCTTTCACCATCAGTATCTTTTTCTTTGTCTTCGTCTATTACTTCCCAGATAGGAATCTCGCCGTCTTTGAGCTTGTCCTGATCGTGAAGTGCTTCCATCACAGCAATACCACCGCCCTGTGCATCCAGAGCTGTGTGTACACATGGGAATAATACCATGAGATCACGTATTCTTCTAGCACAGTAGGAGTAGAAGTCGGTCTCGCTGGAATATCCGCTCTTTAGACGCTCCCTGTGCTGCTCACGGTTTGTAGTCCAACAATGAACCACTCTACGTTGAGAACCGTTAATCTCAATGACTACAATACTGAAGTTATCTACTTCGGAAGCAGGGTCTACCCCAAACACATAGCGACACTTAGGGTCTCCCATCAACTTAGCTTGGAAGCATATAGGCTCACCCTTGATATCAACAATAGGGTCTCTCTCGTGGTAAAGGTCTGTGACCACGCATGACTCAATTAGGGTACGCTTGAAGAAGCCCATAGAATCGCGTGTAAAGCACGCTCCGAACTCCATCTGATATACCCCGGCATGAACCGTAGCTTTCGATCTGGCGACCTGTGCGGCATCCATGAAGCCCTCTGGGAGTAGCTCATAAGGAATCCTGATAATAGAGTAATCGTTCCACTTAAAGTCATCTGGCGGATCTTCCCCAAAAATCTCTCTTAGTCTATTAAGTTTACCCCGACTTTTTATGATTGTTTTCCACTTTTTCCAGTATTCAGCAAAGTGGTTGAAGTCATAGTAAGCTGTACCCGAGAGGATAATCTGGTTTTCACCCCTTTTGATCGTGTCCTTATCATCTAGCTCAAGGTCTATGCCTAGCCTTTTCGCAGCTTTGATAGCCGCAAGCCTTCTAACGTTCGCGATTGGGTCAGAACTAACAGCAGCAAAACCCGCAACAACCGTTTCAAAGATTTCTCTAGGGATAGAAGCAAACTCATCACTAATGATATCATTAGCACGCTGACCACGAATTTTTGTACCGTCTCCAAGGGGCAAACAAGTAATGCGAGACTTGTTAATCCGCAGAACACAGCGGTCCACATCGCGTCTCGGTCCGCTGTTGGCATCGCACATACTCCTCAAAACAGGGGCGTTGTTCCAGATGGTTTCCATGTACTCAAACAAAACCTTGGATTGTCGGAAGGCAGCACCCACAACAACAACCTTACGGTCGGGCATAAGAAGTGCCCTCATCATGGCGTAGAGTGATAAGATGAATGACTTACCAAACCCACGGCTAGCTATAAGCATGGGGAAACGGCGGTTCCACATCTCACACAAGAACAGGGCTTGGGAAGGTAGAATGCTGATATTGAAGATGTTTCTGCATATGAACGAAAAATACTCTGGCTTTGACATCAACCAGAGTAGCTTGTATTGGAAATCATCCCCTCTAAAGTCTATGAAATCCATTGGGTTAAACAGGTTCTCCGAGGAGATACTGTCTAAATTAAGCCAAGCATCTTCGATCTCTTTCAGTTCTACTTTCTTTTTCATTGATAACCTACTGTTTAAGACTGTCTATCGTCGGATAGCGTTCTGAGATAATAACGTGATCTGCGAGTCCGTGATGTACCGTCTCTTCTGCGTTCAAGTACCAATCTCCGTCTTTGAATTTCCTTTTGAGTAAGTTTTTAACCTTCTCATGCGTTGGGTGCGTGTACTTCTCTTTAATATAGTCGCTTTCCAACATGTGCTCTGCGTATATATCCAACATGCCATCCGTCTCTCTTTTTTCAAAGCTGGCCGCTTTTTGAACATCTACATAATTACCCTCATGACCGCTACTACCATAGTGACACATAAAGTAAGCGTTTGGCATCATAACACGCCTATCAGCCGCCTGTAATATGATGCTACTCATGGACTCAGCTTGCCCATAAACAAGAACAGTAACAAACGACTGACATATAGATATAGCATCAAAGATAGCCATTCCGTCAGCCCACTGACCCCCTATGCTGTGCATGTGGATAAGGATGGGTTTCTTGTTCTGACTGTCTAACAGCCGGATATTCTTATAGAAGGTACTTGCCATTCTATAGTCTACCCCCGGATCTTCATCTGTGTTGGTGATGTAGCTGTGTAGATATATTTCCCTGTTACGAAAATCAATACCATATGAATTGATATCAGATATGGGATCTACGTTAAGTGTCACTTTTTCCTCCCAACCGAATAAAATTCGTTGACACGCTTAAGAATACTGTTGATGGTTAGCTTGGCGTTCTTACGGTTGCCACAGAAGATAACATGAATATCGTCATACATCTGGAACTCAATCAGCATCTTGAGCATATACTTATTGGTGATAACAATCGAATCCCACTTTTCCTCAGGAATATTAGAACTCTCAGGAAAGTCCATTACATCTTCCAGAGTAAACTCAAGAATAATGAACTTAAAAGGAAAATCCTTCATTCTCTTAATCTCATCCATAAACCTACGCTTGTCTTTCCCTAAGTTAATAGCTAGCTCAGAGATACTACCCTTACGCTCGATACATAACTTATCTTCAAGCCCAACTAAGGTATAGTCTCCTGTGTCCAGTTTACGAACAACCATACCCTCACACGAGGTATAACGTCCGTTGAATTTCTCGAAGGTATAACCCTCTTGCTCCCGCGTATCTTTGATGACCGTGTAGGGAGGTGCTTTACTTGGCATTTTTCCTTACTATCTCCATGAATAATGATTCGTACATGTGTTCACAGTTCTTGATCTCCGCATGACAATCCCAACACAGGGTAATCCCATTGTAGGTGTCATATCTCAACGCTGAGGCGGTAGACCACTTCTTTATGTGGTGAGCTTGAAGACTTCTCTTACGACCACACTTTTTCTTACCTTTGGGCATTTGACATCTGAATTTGTCCCGTTTATAGACTCGCATACGCCACTCTTTGTATACAGGGTCTTCATAATTCCTTTTCACCTTTGCAAAATACCTTTGTAATCTTGATGTCGTGTTGAACTCTTTTGAGCAACTGTGCCGTTTCTAACGATTCTTCTTGTCTTAATAACATCTCAGAGAACTTACAAAACATGAAATAGCAAGCGTCGTCCGGATTGTCAGCCTCTATGAAGATAATAGGATATTGACAGTTAAACTCCCTGAGACGAAACCGCTTGAGTTGCCCCAAAGCGGTTGTCATATCTAGTTTGACGGTGTAGATCTTCATTCTAGATAACTATTCACCATCATTATTACAAGGTCTTCGAAGGAATGTTTAGGGGTCCAACCAAGTTCTTTCTTAGCCCTGTCGCTTTTACCCTTTAGGTAATCCACCTCCGCTGGCCTGTAAAACTCAGGGTCTTGTACAACTAGATCATTCCAGTCATCAATCCCTACGGATGAAAAGGCTACGTCTAGGAACTCGCGAATCGTATGAGTTTCGCCGGTGCAGATAACATAGTCCTGTGGACTGTCCTTTTGCAGCATCATCCACATCGCTTCCACGTAATCTCCTGCGTACCCCCAGTCTCGGAATGCTTCTAAGTTACCCAGACGTAGCTTTGGAAGTTCTGGTTTGTTTAACGGTCTCCCGTGAATCCTAACCATATCTTCGTGTTTTGGTAGTACAATCCCTGTCGAGCCAAATTCGCAACCTTCTAGCCAGTTTACGTACTCACCAATCCACTTGGTGATCTTTCGAGTAACGAACGTTTCACCTCGACGTGGACCTTCGTGATTGAAAAGGATACCCGCACTAGCGTGAATACCATAAGCCTCCCTGAATAGCCTAGTCATGTGGTGAGCAGCACACTTAGCAATGGCGTAGGGGCTTTGGGGTAGGAATTTGGTATCTTCGTCTTGGTATTTTACTCTAATAGACTTTGGTAAGTCACAACATACCCCTTTTGGGATTTCGTCTCGTCGTGCCCCTCTAACATGTTCGTCATAGTTCTTACCAAACATCTCACTCGAACTAGCCTGATAGAACCTAGCCTGAACACCGAGATCGACCATCGATTGTAGAATATTAAGACAGCCCTTCCCAGTGATATCCCAAGTCAAGGCTGGCTGTTTGAAAGACACAGCTACGTGACTCTGAGCGGCAAGGTTGTAGATTTCATCTACATCTTCGTATTTCTTAAGTATAGATAAAACGCTATGAGTGTCCGTGATGTCGCCCTGAACCAACTCGAACCTTGGATTCGTAAGGATATGTTTGATTCTTTGTGTATTGTCCGTACTGGCTCTCCGTGCTACCCCGACTACAGTATAACCCTCAAGTAATAGTAAATCAGAGAGGTGACTCCCATCCTGACCCGTAACGCCGAAAATGATTGCTGTTTTAGTCATTAGCAGCTCACCTGAACGCCTGAAGCCCCGCTTAACGCTAATACAGTATTAGACCCCAGCGGGGATGCGACTAGTGGGTCTTGTGTACTATACATACCGCCTTTAGTATAAGATGGTATTTTCCAAGGTTCAGTTTTAAGGGGTGGGGAAGAAATGTCAGTAGGGATAACTTCGTCGCTGCCCTCCTTGGTATAGTCAGGTGTTTCCTTGTCAAACGCGAGATTCAGGTGATCTTTGATGATTTGTAATTGCCTATGGCTTAGGGTCACATCCTCATTAGAAAGTTCAAAAAACCCCTGAAGCCAAAGGTAAAGTCTCTACTATTCAATGTTACTCTCCTATAATTTCCATCAGTCTTTTACCGTTTGAGGCGTCAAAAATGGTTGATCTACCGTTTCATCAGCGTATTTGTGAAATTGAGAAAGTCGGTCTTTCTCTTTCTCCATAGCTAAACGCATTTTCTCCATCTCTATTCCGTAACCCTTAGCTATGTCAGGGTTCGAAACCAAGTGTGCCAACCAGCTAGTCCAGTTTTGTTTGCTGTCTTCAAGACGTTTGACCCTCTGTTCACGAGTAGCCTTCATATCTTTCATCATCGAGTTCTTCTTAGCCTGAAGCTCGCGGTAGTCCTTATTCAGAGACTCCTGAGAGGCCCGTAGAGACGCTATCTGTCTCTCCATGTTAAATAGCTCATCTCTGTCGATCTGATCGGCGTCACGCGACCTCTCGACCCTCACAAGCTCATCTAGGATACTGATCTGCTCCAAATTCTCCTTGTTGCCCTTTAGTGCCCTGTTCATCAGGATATCCATCTTGATAAGGTCAATGACCTGTAACTCTTCGGTGGGTAGTACCTCGTCTTTGAATTGAGAGATAATACGAACCCAGTGGAATTTGAACATTTTCAGTTCGTCGTCTGTAAACTGTTGCTGAATCTCAGACCAGTAGGGTCTTGAAAGTAGATTATAGTGTGCAGTCTCTTCGTCGTCTGATTTTAACCACGAGGGAGCATTGAAATCTCCACTCGCCACCTTCCGCTTGATAAACTCAATAACGCTGGATGGGTCGCGGTCTAGCTGCTCACCAATCAACTCGGGAGCGTCTTGTAGATGAGATTGAATGTAATTCTCTTCTTTCTTAGATATCCTACCCTTCTTCATAGTAACCGTGCTCCCCTAGGAGTTGTTTGACTATTTCAACGACTTCCTCACGCCGCTGTTTGCTGACGTAGACATCATTGATGAGTTTAAGGTAGTCCATTCTAATACTAGCGGGCATATACTGATCAACAATCCCAGTCATGGAGTCCATATCCAGTTGTTCGTAAGAATTGGAGAATTTACCCTCTTCGTCAATAATGCTGTTTCGTAGTCAAGTTGGGCGGGCTGTACGAGTTTCTTGCGGGCCTCACTGGTATTTCCTGTAAAATAGTTGTCTCTAACGAAAGTTTTTAGACGATTCGATAGATTCACACTTAGGAAGTTCTCAAGGGGTTTGCTAGGGTCATACCTGTTTAGGGCTTCGATGCAGATAATAAACGCTTCTTGTTTAATATCGTCAGTTGTATACCCATAAAAGGTATATTTGGGAGCAATCCTATCTACTACGGTGTTGATTTGAGCAATAACCTCAGTCTCTGTCATTCCTTCCGGTAAGTTCATGTCCTAGTCCTCTGTTTTCATTGTCTGCCAAGACTTTCCGTTGAATAATTCCAACTTTTTGGAAACTTTGTTAAAAATAAGCGTACCCTGTCTTGGTCTTTTGGGTCGCCTAGTGAGCGGGGAGAGTTCCACACGTTCGTAGTGCGGTGATCGCTCGGCATCGTGGCGGCTTAACTGCTCAAGCAGTTCTGAAGCGGACAGTTCATCTACGTGACCGTCTTTATAGCCGATGTAAGAGTCTTCTT
>Ga0098052_1001185_pt1 | contig 16491 bp, 8 predicted proteins | sample 15_taG_FD_81591 | JGI IMG/M metagenome (GOLD analysis project Ga0098052, IMG submission 81591) | Marine viral communities from the Subarctic Pacific Ocean - 15_ETSP_OMZ_AT15312 metaG | ecosystem: Environmental > Aquatic > Marine > Oceanic | place: Pacific Ocean | collected 2015-01-18 | reverse complement strand
GGTGCGATCGTGGACATTGCAGGCTTCGTGCCGGGAATGGCCCGTTGCTGCTTCTGCGCCTCCCGGATACTCTTGAGCCGCTGCTTCCTCTGCTTCTTGGACCTACCCATTCCTACATCCTATGGTGACCGGTACGATTATGGTTGTTGACGAAGATCGGAGACGTTCCCAGGCCCGCCCTCTGTCGGAACCTGACCTGGCGCTTAACCCTCTCCTTCTGTTCCACTATCTTCCCATGGTGCATTCCCTCTGATTCCTTCAGCGCCCTATACGTCCCGGGACTCTCCGGGGTCCTCACCTCTGCTACTTGAGGGGGACGAGCCTTAGTGGGTACTTGTGCCCCGCCGTGTGCCTGAATTGGATTCAGGATAGAGAGCTCCTTCCGGGCCTCTCGCGCGGCCGTCATCCCGGCCTTGCCCACCCCCTCGCTCACAATGCTCGTCCGAGACCCCGCCGCCAGAATCTGCTGGGCCTCTTTCTGACCCATCAACAAGACCTCTCTCGTCAACGGAGACCGGCTCATCACGTTCCCTGTCAGGTGCGCCAGTCCCGAACCGACAACTCCCTTATATCCAGAGCCAAAGTCCGTCATCCCATGACGCAGCGCCTGCGCCTGGGGACCTGTATAATCCTCCAGCCGATGCTCCTCGTCATCTGCCGACAGAGACCTCCTCGTGATCTTCTTCTTCCGAGGCATCAGCGGACGTGTCGGAGCCTCAGGAATGATAGAAGAGGTAGCGATAGGCAACAGGAGTCCCGCAGTCAGGAACGCACCCCCGACCCACCCCAGAGCCTTGCCCTTGAACGAAACCTTCGGCTCGATGCCCATCTCTCGGAAGAACGTACTGGCCTTCGACGAGAACTGATTGAGCGGGCCCTTGACCCGGTCCACAACACCAGACACTCCCTGCTCAGCCGCACGAAACACCTGCTCGGTCGCCGCCAGGTGCCCCTCTCCCAGCAAGCCATCCATCGCAGCAGAGATGATCGGCCGAGAGCGGGCATAGAACCCGGGCCGGGGCTTCGGTACCGGAGACCTACCCATCTTCCGATCCTCGCCCAGGAACCTCTCCTGGATCTCCCCGACCTTCATCTTCTCCAGGACTTCCTGACCCGCCAGCCGCTCCTGCCCGTAACCAGCCGGTGCCTTCCCCTCCGAGACCATATGCCCGAACGCTTCCCGAGTCTCTCCCGCGATCGCCTCTCCGCCACGAAGCTGAACAGCCAGAACCCCACGGTTCATCATCGTGTCCGTCGCAGGGTAATGCGCCAGGTCCTCAACCGCCTGCGCCGAGACAAGCCCCATCGCCTGCGCCCGGTTCCCCAAGTTGCCATAGCCCCGACCGTCGACCTTGCCCTTCATCGTCCCGAGATCCAAGCCCTCCGCCGAGTAACCGGACTCCTGCACCAATCCCTGAAAGCGACGAGCATTAGCCCCGTCCATCGTGTCAACAACGCCCCAGGTCTTGTTCCCCGCCCGCAGCTTCCCGTCCGATACCTGCAGGTCCTGACCATGGAGAAAGGCCTCGTTCTGCAACAGGCGCAAGTCCGCTTCCGTCACATTGTGCCCGTAAATGTAACCGTCACCAACCTCCTCGCCGTATCGACTCAAAGCCTCAAGTGTATTCTCAACCATCTGACCGCGAGACCGGAAGTACTCTCCGACACTTCCCGTGGCCAATGCACTCCGAGCCGATGCCCGCGAACCATTCCCGCCCAGCTGTGCCGCGTACTTATCCAGAAACACCCGCTGATCCTTCAAGGGGCCCTTCTGCACGACCGTACTGACACCATCGATCTCCCGCTGAAGCTCACCCATAAGGAACTGCTTGGGTGACTGCTCCGCTCGCTCAGCCATCCCCGAGATGTAGTCCCAGTCTCCCTTCCCGATCAACCCGGCCTCTCGCAGAGCCCGAGGCACGTCCCTGCCCCGGTTCCCCTCCAAGATCCCGAGCGTGTCCTGTATCGCAGTGAGATCAAGATACTTAGAACGGAGAAGCGTCGACCGTGACAGCGCCCGCTGGTTGCCCCGGTGGATCTCCGACCGCAACTGCTCAGGAGTCAAACCCTCCGGAATCTGATGAACAGAGTCTGCCCCCAGAGACGGGAACAACGTCAACTCCGTCATCCGAGTGCGGGTCCCGCTCTTGTCCACCAAGAACTCAGTGTCGAAGCCGATCTCTCCCGTCGCCTGAAGGGCAGAAGCCGGCCGCAGGGCAGGGGACTTAGGCTTGAGCTGATCCGCAGGCTGAGGAGTGACGTCTGCTCGACGGAGGATCCCAGGAAGCCCCGTCACTTGCCTGCCACGAAACTGCTTGTCCCGGATCGCTATCCGACGCTCCCTGCGCTTCTCCGCACGAATCGGAGCCTGAATGCTAGCCCTCCGCTCGGCTCCCTCCTCGTAAACCCGATGCGCCTCCTCTCGACCCAGGAACCCACCCCAGAACGAGTCCTGCCCCTTGAGCGCAGCCGTCAACTCCTGCGGCTTGTTATAGGCCAAGCGAGCCAACTGAGGCTTGTCCGCCAAGCGCCCCGAGCGCAAGTCCTCCTGCAACGACGAACGCAGCTGACGCCCCAACCAGTTCTCATCCCCGGGACCCTCATATAAGAGACGCGCTGCATCCTCCTTGGCCAGATCCATCCCCGGACCCTTCAGCTTGTCCCATATAGCAGCTTGATAACGAGCCTCCATCCGGTCGTAGCCAGTCGGAGAACCACCAGAAGTCTTGAGAGTCGAATAGTCTCCCAAGAGCCCGGAGAATTGCTCTGAGAGCTCTCCCCCGGACAAGGGCAGAAAGCGAGCCAGCTCAGCCGCCCGGCCTCGAGCCTGATCCATGCTCCTGCCCAACCGAGATAGCGCCCGGCGCATCCGTTTGCTCTTCTTACCCTTCGACTCAACCTGCTTCTGGGCCTGCTTCTGGTCCCCGGCTTGCCGGACCTCTTCCTGAAGCTTGGCCTGCTCCCTGCGTTGTTTCTTGCGCCACTGTCGCTGCGCCTTGTCCAGCTGTGACAGACTGTGCCGCTCAACCTTTCCTTTGCCGGAAGAGGACACTTGCAGGGACTCGTCCATTAGTTGGCCGAGAAAGGCCCGGTTCTCAAGTAGGGGAGACAGCTCCCTGTCAGGATGATGAGACTCAAAGAGACTCTGAAGCCGCTGCAAGGGAGCCGGTGACGTGTCTCCTGGACGGATCACTTTGTCCCCAGTCAGGTGATCCCGGAACAGGTCCAGCGCTCCGTCCTGGTTCCTTGTCCGTATCAACCGGACCATGTCACTCCGGGGAGATCCCATGATCCCCTTCTCGAAGAGAGTCTCCCGAAACTGCATCATTGAAGAAGACGGCAGATCTAGCATCCGTGAAGGACGAGCCGCAACAACCGGCATAGTTGTACCAGTCGAAACTGGTCTCCGTCCCGCAACCGGCATAGATGCCCGAGAAGAAGAGAGCCCAAGAAGTGACAGAGGGCTGCTCACAGGAACCCCATGAGCCTTGAGGAATCGGACCTCTGTCTCTCGCCCCCAAGCCCCTCCAAGAGAAGTCTCGTAAAAACCGACCCCTTGAGCCTCAAGAAATTGCAGGGCTCGACCAAGTCGACGCCTAGAATGAGGCCCAGAAGGATCATCCAGAATCCCACCGATCTTGGTTCTGAGCCTCGTGTCCTCGACCCCGGCCAGCAGCTCGTCCCGCCACTGCTCCTTCTTTATCCAAGGGGACCCAAAGTCCGTCATCGTATGCCGCAGCGCTCGAGCCAGGGGACCGTTCCCAAAGCCGTGACTGTCGAGCAACGGCTCCTCCGACAAGCCCATGACCGCCTGCTTGTACGCACGAGTGAAAGCTTTCTTCTTGAGCGACAGGAACCTCTGACGCCTGAGCCGCTTCTCCTCCGCCACCAACTCGTCATAGTTGTCGACAAACCAACCAGGCGCACGATAATCCTCGATCGCAGACTTGAGCGCATACCCAGTCTTGCTCGGAGACTGTGGTCCCCGGCGACCCATCATGTACTGCAACGACGCAGAACTCAGCTCCTCCGAGTCCCCGTCGACCGTGACCCGGAACGCCTTCCGCATCCCAGGAGCCTCACGAGCGATATACAGCAACACCCCGGACTTAGACGACTCCGAGGACGTAGCGTTCAAGTAGTAGATCAACTGAGCCTTGTGATCGGGCCGGGGCTCTCGCAGCATGAAAAGCTCCGAGACAGAGACCGTCTTGATCTCGACCACCTCTCCCGTACGAGTCACCATATCGATCCGGGAAACTAACCCATGCTTCGAGTCCAGCAACGGGACCTCAGCACCCGCTAGATTCCCACGGATAGCATACTCCGCCTGAACCACCGCGTGGATGGCGTCTCCCGCAGCTGCCGCCCCAGAGCCAGAGTCCTTCTTCTTGTGCCCGGCACCGCGCCTGCGCAGCCCTTCAGCTGTAAGGAACCCCGATTGAAAGGAAGCCAACGGGTCCCCAAGCTGAAACAGCCCCTTGCCGAACTTACTCATCTACCCGCCCTCTGCTCGCTTCGCTGCACAAGGAGAAGTCCTCCCGTCCGGCCGCAGTTTCAGTACTCACTCTCCTGCTACTAGCTTACGCCCTCGTCCAGAGAATCCCCCAGCATCGTCTCAACCTGCAACAGCCTCTGATTCATCTTCGCGATCTTCGACGAGTACTCGTTCGTCGCCGCCTCCTTCATCGCAGCCGCCTTCTTGTACTGAGCCTCCGGTGTACCCACCAAGACCCCCATCAACTTCATCTTCTCCCGAGAGATCCGCTCCTTCGCCTCCAGCAACGGATTCAACTCCTCGTTCTCCAAGATGTCCCCCTGCACCGTCGAACCCGTCACACGAGAAACCATCAAGTCCTGATACCGAGGCCCGGCCAACATCGATGACGTACGCAAGTCCAACAGATCCAGCTCCACGAGACGATTCAGCAACGTGAACGCACTCTTGTGATGCCCCGTGATCGCGTACTCATCCATGTACCCCTCCATCTTCGAACGGACATAAGCCATCTCCGCCGGACACGTCTGGTCCACCGGCACATTCTCAGAGAAAGGGCAGATATGAGCATGCGGGCACTTGGCCAATCCCGTACACACACGAGGCAAGACCGCGAAGAATCCACTCCGAATGGCGAACAACCCAGCCTCAGCACGACGCGCCTGCTCCGGAGTAAACGAACGAAGCCACTCCTGATACGCATCCCCCATCAACTCCTGCGGGAAACGAATGCCCAACCGATAATTCGCCCGGACCTCCTCCTCCTGCAAGTTCAACTCACCTCGAAGCTTGTCAATCGCCTCGTCCGTCACCGTACGCCTCACCGGCAAACGCTGGGACTCAGGGATCTCCTCCGGACCCACTCCTGACTCCTGAACCTCACCGGAGCTCAACTGCTGGAAACGAATCAAATCCAAATCAGAGGACATCACCGCCTCCTGAAGCACCCATCTGATGCTCCCGAGTCACCTGGAAAGTACGCTCCGACAAGAGATCGCGGATACGAACGAGAATACCCAAGAGCTGAGACTCACCCAGCTGAAAGGTCAACTGACGCAAGAGCTCCAACTGCTTCCGGTCACACTCCGGGCAATCGTCCCCGGCCAAACGACTCTTCTCCAGCCACTCACGGAAACCAGGCACCTGCTCCAAGTCCCGATACAAAACCAACAGCCCCCGGAAGAAACCCTCCGACAACAACAGATCCATCTCCGACTTGAACGAAGCCAATGACTCCAACACCTGCTGCTGCCAATCAATCTGATCAGAACCCCGAAGCTGCTCCTCAAAGAAACTATCCTGCGTCACAGACCCAGTACTCGAAACCTGCCCCATTCCTCTCTCCCGTCATAAGTAACCCCCGAAACCCAGTTTACAGGAGTTCGATCAGACACTTGAGTGAGGAACTCTCCCTGTGCCAGCACAGGGAGAGTCAGAGGCCTGTTTCTTATAGCACCCCCTGCCCCGCGCTGGCGCGGGGCAGGGGGAACAGAACAGCCCCACTTAACCTCATATTCACTCTATATAGTTCCGGAAAGCATCAGGACCATCAAGCATCTAGAAACCTCAGAAAGCATCCAATTACTTATCTACCAGAACGCATCCGGCGAAAGCATCAGAAACTCACAGAAAGCATCAGAAACCTAATCTCCGGAACTCACCAGCTAAGTCCAGGAGCTAGGAGGCCTGGCCCCCAAGGCCAGGGCCGACTCGCTCTCCGGAACCCAAAGTCCAGAAACCAACAAGTGAATTCCAGGAGCGTAAGCTCCAGAAACCTTTCATCCAAGCATCAGCCTCAGGAGCCCCCCAGATTACTCCAGTCCTAATCCAAAGCCCCTGTCTAGACCGAACCTCAGTGCCCCTCCCCCCATACCCCCCTCCCCGGTGCCGAGAAAGAGTGCTGCGAAGGTACGAACCCCAAAACCCCCTGTCAACCCCCCATAGCCCTAAGTTTCTCAATCTTTCTGCCGATCGGACACTATAACGATCAAACCCCCATCAAATGACCGCTATATGAACCAGTCACAGACAGGACCTGCTCCAGGAATCTGGACAAGAGACCTAAGGGACATAGCAGGAGCAGAGGTCTAGAGCCTTGTGTACGGGGACTTCTGCCAGCGCCAGGAACGAGTCCTTTTCCAGGAGCCTTCAGAGATGGAAAGAGCCTTGCGTACGGGGACTTTTTAATAATTTGCTGGCTGAGGACCAGAACACATATCTAGGGTCCCGAAATCCTGCGTTTCGAGCCCACCCCCCAAGCAACAGGCCTCATGAACAGGCCAACAGGAGACATCATGTCCAAACAAGTCCATCCCGCCCAAGCCGACGCCAAAAACTCTTACTTCAACCACCGGCTCGGGTTTGTCACCTTCACCTCTCACCGCGGACAGGAGACCGCAGTCATCCAGATCCTCCAGGGCCACGTCCAATGGCCCAGCGACAGCCCGATCCCGCGATACACCTTTATCGTGTGCGCCTCCACCTTCCCCTTTGATAAGGGGGAGATCTGCAGCTTCACCCTCTCCTCCTTCCTTCCCCTCGACTAAGACCTACCCCACAACAGTGCCCCCTCTCAAGCCTCAGGACCATTCCGGTCTTGGGGCTTTTTCTTTTCCATCTCATGCCTTTAGGAGAACCCATCATGAGAAACACGACCAGTACGTTCATCATCACCATCATCCTGCTCACCCTCATCCTGGGTGGGTGCAGCCCCCTGCCCACCATCCGCCACCAGCAACAGTCCTTGTTGCAGCGGAAGGTCGTCCTGGCCGGCCAGTTCTTTGTCGTCAAGCCCTCTAGCCCGAGAGTCAGCCGCTCTCGCTGGAAGGCCAAGCCGAAAGGCCTGATCCTGGCTCTGCCTCTTCCCCTGGGGCACTTCGCTAAGCTGTGGGACAAGCACCTGGCATGCCCCCCGGGCAAGGGCCTCTCCTGCCCCTGGGCAGAGATCAAGGCCAGCAATGGTCTCCTCCTCGCCCTGTTCCACCACAGAGCGGGAGACACCACCCCTGGAGAGGTTGCCCAATCCTGGAATAGACGGGTTCTTTCCGGAAAGCAGCTTTCCTGCTACCCGGACCAGTACCCTTCTCAGTACAAGAGCCTTCACCTGCACCCTGAGGGCAAAGGCAAACAGTTCATGGAGTACAAAGGGCCGGCCTTCTACAAGGGAGGGCTTCAGTACTACTGGTACAAGTACGGAAACGTCCAGGGAGAGAGCAAGGGCCGCTCCCTGGACCGCCCCCTCTTCTCCCCCTCCCAGCAGCAGGAACTGGGCATCAAACAGCCCCTGCCTCCCACGAGCAAGGGCACGTACACCAAGAAACAGGTGGAGGACAGGTGGAAGGTCCTCCAACAAGAACACATCCAGCACGTCACCCAGGTGCAGGACAGGGCCACCCTGTACAAGGCCCGTGCCACCATCCTTCGCATCCAGAACAAACACCTGCAACAGCAGAGTAAGGAGAAGGCCCATTCCTGGAAGCAGGAGAGGGCTCGTCTCTTGGCCAAGGTCCAGAGGCTTGAGGAGAAGACGAAGAAAGTGGGTGCTGTCACTAGTGCCCTGGCCTGGGTCATCGCCTCCATCCTGCTCATGCTGCTGGGCTACGGCTGCTGTAAGTACCGGCACCTGTACACCGCTACCGCCACCATCCTGGGTGTCCTCTTCCTGCCTGAGGGCCTGGTGCAGGTCGCGGGCACTATCCTCGTCCTCGCCCCGCCTACCTGCCTGATCCTGTTCGTGCTCCTCGGAAACCTGCTGGTGGACTCCTGGGACACGAAAGCTGCCAGTGCCCTCCTCGGAGCCTTTGTCCGCTTCGAGTACGAGATGAAGGACATGGAACTGGGAGAGACCCTGTGCGAGGAAAACCTTCAGGAGCTTCTGGGTGAGTGGGTTCAGGGATCCCACCAAAGACTTCAGGAAAAGATCCTCCCCTATCTGGAAGAAGGACCCCTCCCATGGACCGTTTACCGAGGAACGGAACACGAAAGTTCGAGAATAACTCGCCCCAGAAGTTACTCTCGATCAAGAACGATCGCCGAACAGTTTGGCTCGGTTCTTGAAGTCATCCATCAAGGAACCAGGTGCAGATTCCTGGAAGTGCCGAGCGACGGAGCAGGTATTGCCTCTCAAGAAGAGGAAGTCATCGTCCTCCTTGCCGGTGCCAGCGCCCCGGCTCCCCATCCCGGCCTCCGCACCAGGAAGATCCGGAAGAAGGTGAGCAGCCCCTTCTCGGCCTAGTCCCCCTCGCCCCAGCAGGGGAGCTATACCGGTTCGAATCCGGGAGGTGGCTAATCAATCGAATCCACCTGGGCTATCCCAGGTACCGGGACCCGTGCGCCCCCGGTCTAAGTGCGCAATCACAGCCGGCAATAGATCCGGCAAAGGAACAGGAAATGACGATCAGAAACAGACTCTGCCCGTGTGGCAGGACCTCGGGCCCCTGCTTGGAGTGCGAACTCCAGATAGAAGAGGACATCCAGAGTCATCGACTTCAGAAAGAAGCTGATGACAAAGAGTGGGCCAGAATTTGGACCCTGGATCACCCCCGCCAACCGGAGCCTTCAGACTCCGGAAAAGATATCACCTATTAACAGCCGGCAATAGGTCCGGCAAAGGAGGTTCCTGACATTGAAACGTGAGCTACCCAGAAACCGAAGTCCATAGCCAGTAACTAGTCCCCGGCCGGGGCTTGTGTTCGGACTGCGTCTCCCCTTTTAAAGGCCCGTCCAACACAAGCCATTCGGCCCTTCACAGTTCCTGGAACCCGCCTCGATCCAGGAACTTATCAACAGAGGTGCCATAAGAGAGAACCTCCCCCCTGGTGTCCCCACACCAGAGAGGAAGGAGCTAAGCGCTGAGAAAGTCTCAGTCAAATAGCATCGGTGCTCCCGATGTCTAAAGCCTAGCTCATCTCTCTTCCTTTTTCAAGCCTGCTCATTAGTTCAGAAGCAGGCACAGGAGAGAATCATGAGGATCCTTATCGCTACCTACACCACCTCCATCAACAACAACGACATCCAGAGCTTGACCTTCTCGGAAGCTGATTTCGAGTGGGTCCTGGACAACGCCTGCATCGAGGACGAGACCTGCCCCGAGAAGGAGGTCTCCGAGAAACTCCGGGCGCTCCCCCCGGCCACCTCGGGCAAGCGCTACAACCGCAAGCGGCGCACCCGCACCCGCGCCTCCCGCGACCTCTCGGTCCAGGAGCAGATCCAGCGAGCCCAAAACACGCAGATGCTCGTCGAGATCTTCGGCACTCGAGAGCCGGGCAATAGTCCCTGGAAGGTGACTCGTCCGACGGCTCCTCCCGAGCCCTCTGCTACCCCCGCCTCCCCCGCTCCCCCGCTCCCTTCGGTCGCGCTGCCGATTTCCCCTCCCGCTACTTCTAATCAAGAGGAGACCTCTATGGATGACGGCAAAAAGCAGTCCCTCCTGGCTCAGCGAGAGCTGGACCATAACATCAACCTCCGGGAAGAGGAGATTCAGGCCCTGTGTCAGGATCTCGCCGACCTCCTCCGGGGCCTCGTTGCTCCTGGGTTCTTTGCCGGAAAAGGCAAGGCCCGCTTCTCCCTGGGTCAGCACCTGGAAGAGAAAGGCTGGACCATCCCCCTGATCCGCACCTTCGAGGCCATGGCCGACGTGAACCTCGGTCAAGAGAAGAGCTACCAGTATTGGGGAGCCCTGACCCGTCGAGTGATGTCCGGACACGAGAAGTCCGGAATCTACGGCACCGAGCTGGGTCGGGCCGTCCAGGCTCGTATCAACGAGCTTCAGGACGAAACCTTTGAGCTCAAGCAAGAGCTCCGAGAACTGTCTCGAGGTCGTGAGCGAGGAGACGTGGGTCGCTTGGCTAAGGCTACCCGCCGCAGCCTGGGACTCGTCTCTGGCCGACTTAAATCTCGGTTCAACAAACAGGTCATGGAACTCGCTGAGGCCTGTGGCTTCGAGACCCGCGGCCGGAACATCCTCCTGCCCGCAGCCGAGAACCTTGACCGTAAGCGTGTCCTGGGCGGCTTCCCCCTGTACATGGCCACCCAAACGGATGGTAGCCTCCGCAACGAATTCAAGGCCGTCGCCATCGCCAAGGAAATGGACGGTGCCTGGTACTGGAGACGTAACGTGGACCACACCGACCACAAGATCGGATCCTTGATGGTCAACGACCAGGTCCTCGCCTGGGCAGTGCAGGCCTTTGGTGCCGGAGGCGCATGTCGCGGCTTCGAGTCCTTCCCCTCCACCCACTGCCGAGCCTTGTACCAGACCCACAGTCGGGGCGTTCAGGCCCTGATCGTGGACTTGTCCAGCCCGGACCGTAGCTGGATGGATAACCTTCCGGAAGGCTACATCCGGTGCAAGACCCTGCTGTCCCTGCACCTGGGCAACACCGACCTGGGACCAGAAGTGGACGGAATGATGATCGGGGGCTGTGACACGCTTCCGAGTGATCATCGCTACTCCTCGGAGCAGGTCCGCATGATCGCCTGCCAACCCAAAGAGCAGCTGGACCTGTTGGTTGAGCTGTCTTCTCCGGAGACCATTCCTGAGCACCAGGAACGTTCTGAGTGTATCGCTGAAGCTGTCGAGCAGGCAGTGGAAGATGGCCGACTCAAGCGCCCGGCCGTGCTCTATGGCAAAGGTCTCCTGATGCCCTGCCTGGGGTTGGCCCGAAACGTCCTCTTGATCGACTTGAACATGCTGAAAGGCTGTAACAAGAAAGAGATCAAGGGCAAAGTTCGTCTCCCCGGCGGTCAAGGTTGGATCGATGCTGGACCTATCGTCATGGGCTTGTTGCAGGACATGACCGGGGGCAGCACCGGCCTGTGCTCCCAGAACATCATGTTCACCAACCCCGAACTCCCGGAAGACTTCCCGCGCCGCGATCGCTTTCCCAGTGGCTTCGGCTTTGAGCTCGGCATCCGTCGTTGGGGAGAACTGATTCTCACCGCTCTCGAGCACATCGGCAGAGGCTTGTACTCGGCCACGGTCAAGCAGGTTCTCGAGCTCGTCATGGCCGACGAGAAACGAGAAGGAAAGGACACGGCCTGGCTCGACAAGGTCAACATGGCCACTTGGACGGATCCGACTTGGAGACGCATCATGGAGGACAAGATCCGGTCCTTCTCCCGCCGACACAAGTACGGATGCATCACCGAAGGCTCTGTCCGCACAGGAGAGCTGTCGTTCCCGGCCGCGTATCTCCACGACCTCAATGACCTGGACGGGTCTCTTGGCCTCGAGACGGATGAGGGCGGTTGTATCGACTTCCGCTTCCATGACGGTTCGATTCGGAAAATGTCTCTGATCATTGTTTCCAACAAGGACTGGTGGGAGAAGATGGGTGATCCCAAAGCAAGCACCTGCATCTTGTTCCGAAACCCGACCGGTCGCTGGCAGAACTTTGACGGAGCTATTGCTGTCAACCCTCATCATCTCCTGGTGGAATCTGAGATCAGTAATGATCCGGTCCGCTTAAGTGACTGTCTTGGACAAGGGCTTTATGTCCACTCCGAAATCATCAAGGTTGTGATGACCGGTGATACTGACGGAGACATCGCCGTCCACCCCTGTCTCTGGAATGGTGAGTTCCAGAACGAAGGAACGGAATGGTCTCTGGAGTCGTACGACCACGAGGACTATGCCATCCTCTGGACGGTCTGCACCCCTGGCTCGACCTTTACGTTGACAGCAAGGACCCGGAAATCCGGGCTAAGTCCGTGAACGTCGAGGACTACGTCAAGGGCGCAGAGGATCGTGCCTCTGATTGGAGCCTCGGAACTGTTGAGAAGGACCAGGCCAAGACCAAGGGAATGGTCGGCTCTGCTGCCCTTCTGCAGATGCTGTTCACCCGCCTGGCCTATTCCTGGATCCAGGAACGAGAGCACGTCAAGTTCGACAACCCCTTCATCGAAACCCTCTTCGAGAAGCTGATCGTTCCCATGGTCAAGTCCGAGGGGCTGGGTGCTGTGATGGAGCTGGCCATTAACGGTCAGAAAAAGGTGGTCGGCCACTTGATGCTCGGCCTGCTCCGAGATCTGTTCCCGCTCAAGCTCCTGAGTGAGCTGGACATCTTTGGGATCGAGATCAAAGAGGCCATCGCGGGTGGCGAAGACCGGTGCTTCCATACCGGTTGGAAGAACGAGGACGGAGAAGAGGTCATCGACTTCAGTTCGGAGATGTGCCTGAACATCGCCAGCCTGGTTCGAGACACGCTCGAGAAGAGTGAGTTCACGATCAGAGGCCGGGCACTGTCCTGGGCATCGATCTTCAGCCCTCGTCTTTCCGACATGCTCAAGACCCGAGAGGACAAGTCTTGGGACCACACCGCAGGCGTCACTGCCTGGGGCATCTTCGAGCCCTCTGGCATTCAGGACTCTGTCCACAAGTGGAACCTCCTCTCGAACGAGTGGATCCGTCCGACTATGGAGCGAGTCAACCGCTGGCGATACCGAGAAGAGTTCCAGGACAACCTCGCCTGGAGCCTTTCCTGGGATCGAACCTGGGCCAAAGAAGAAGGCGCAGGACTCGTCGGTTGCTTCGAGGAACTGATCGGAGAGATCGGTAACGAGCAGAAGCGAACGATGTGGCAGGGACTCATTACCTGGTTCCGTGCCAGTCACCTGTTCCGCTATCTGGCCTGCCCCTATCCGGCGCTTAACGAGACCCATGACTTTGACCGTCGGGAAGTGATTCCTTTCGTCGAGGCAGGGATCAAGCGCTCGATCGTGGCGACCCGAGACTGGGACAACCCCGCTGCTGGTTTCTGGGTCTGGTGGCACTATGCCGGTCTCACCCACGCCGCTGGTGATCCCAAAGCCCCTGAGGTGGTCAAGCACTTCATGCAACGGGTCATCGATGACAAGTGGAACTGTAGCCTGAAAAATGCGGTTGCCTTCCTGGAGAAGAGCATCCGAGCCCAAGCTGACACCAATGAGTGGGCCTGGACTCTCGTCCAGCTGATGGAGATCAATCCTGAAGGCTGGGAAAAGTTCAAGGGCTACTTGATGATGTTGGCCATTGGCATGCCCAAGGTCTGCAAGTTGTACACGGACGAGGAACGCCGGAAGATTCGTGAGTCTGGAGAGGACCTGCCTGAGAGCGCTCAGGAGTGGTTCTTCGGCCTCCCGACCGGACGGCAAAACGCAGTCCTGGTAGCTCTTCAGGAAGAAGAGAATAGAGCCAGAGCTTTGAAACAGCCGAAAGGAGAGGAGGAGGCTCCGAGACCGCTTTGGGGCAAGCAGACGAAGAGTCTGTTCGCTTCTCTGAGTGCCTGGCGGGAAGGCATCCGCTGGCACAAGGACCAGATCAGCTCGACCTACGTCAAACTCCGAAGCTCCAGAGAGAAGCTTCAGGACATGACCAAGGGCTTGCGAGAGACTGTTCGTGAAGCCAAGACCCTGTGGCCTTTGAGCTTCCGCATCCGCCTCTGGCAAAAGGCTCGTGACTGGGACTTCCTCTACAAGCTGATCACGCAGGCTTGTCTCCCCGGGGACTACCTCGAGAACAATCTCTATCGAGAGGAACTCGACAGCGACAAGAAGATCGTCCTGGACGAGAACGGGAACCCGAAGAAGGTGAAGAGCATTCCGCACGACACCATCCTCTCGGAGTTCGCCCTGACCGCCATCCAGGAGTTCGGCCTGGGAGAGAGTGATCAGTTTGGTCTCGACCGCATCGAGTACCGAAAGGTCAAGAGCGGCAAGCGTGAAGCCAGCAAGCACAAGCACCGTCGTTACGCCGTCTCGGCTCTGATGCATACGGACTACCAGAAGTTCCGGCAACAAGTGGCCCTCAAGCCGATGCCTTTGTTTGTGGACAGCAGTGATGTCGACGAGAATGGCAGTCCGAAACATCCCTGGACGTTCTCTCCCTGTGAGGGCCAGACCATGGATCGAGCACACGCTGTGAAGCTGGTGGATCCGGTGACTGAGCGCCCGGTGGCTGTCCTGGTGGACAATCCCGCCATTGGCCGTTCGTTGCTGGCCTATGACCGAGTCGCGGTCTTCGTTCTGGGTAAAGCCAAGAAGACGAAGAGTGACAAGGCTCTCGCTATCGGCATGTCTCAGTTGTGCGATACGTGGCGAGAGTGGATCTGTGCTCAAGGGCTCCCGATGCATGAGGTCCATGTGGCAGTCCGTGGCTACAACATCGATGGAGGTCTGGTCGCTGCTAAGGAACAGATTGAAGTCGAATGGGTCCGAGCTGGTCACTGTGCTGTTCCGGAAGCTCGTATGGAAGAGCTCTACTGGGAAGCGCTCGAGGATGACATGGGTGAGACCTGGGCCTGGAGACAGACCTTTGGTAATCGCCGGGTCAAGGTTGAGTTCTTGGACGGTGAGATCGGTTGGGAGGAGAAGGTGATCGAGGGACTCGAGCCCGCGCCTGAGCCCCAAGACCCGACTGATAATGACGAGCTTGACTGGATGGCTTTCGGTGACGAAGGTGATGCTGTTCCCATGCTCGGTGCTCCGGACATGAAGCTGGTCGACATCCCCGACGACTACGGGAACGAGTACTTTGCCCTTCCCTCGGAAGAGGTGAGTGCCTGGCATCCCGGACTTGATGACGAGGAGTCGGTCCCCGTGCTGGGGGCTCCCACCCTCAAGCTGGTAGCTCTGGAAGAGGAAGGCTCCGGTACGGAGGAACTCGCACGAGCCAACATCCGTCGTCGCCTTGAAGCTTGGATTGAAGCCAAAGGTCGGATGCTTGGCCACCTGGCTCGAGAAGGTGGACTGAGCTTTGACAAGGCTCAGGGAGAGGCCAACGAGGAGTATCAGCGACTGGCTCAGCAACTGGGGCACCTCTCTGACTTGGAGCGCGAGGCCTTCGCCCAGGTGCACCCCACTATGGGAGTCGACCTGAACGTCTGGATCGCACTCATCCAGGAAGAGGAAGCCTAGTCCCTGACCCTTAACTAACCGCTAACCCTCAACTAGCCCCAGGCCGGGGCGTGAGTAACCGTTAACTGCTAGCTCAAGCCGTAAACGCTTAGACAAGGGGCCGGGCACCTATTTCAGTTGGTTCGACCACTACTCAAGCAGATCCGCAAGCACCCTCTCCTGGTGGGAGGCTCCAGCTACCAGTCATAGGCTGCGTAGGCCAGAAGACCCTGGGGCCTGCTCACCCCCTGGGACCTAAGCCACTGGTACGAGGAGCGTGTTCCACCTCGTGCCGGGGAGTGACCCAGGACTATTGCCATAGCGCAGGACACTCTTCCAGACAGTACTCATCACCGATTCGCTCCCTTCGGTCGCGCTGCCGATTTCTCTTCTTAGCATTCTTCCCAGAATGTTACGGGACCATAGAGCGCGTCCTGCCCCTGCGAGGCACTGGCTTCAAGCCGGCGGTCAGTGTAGGGGGCAGGGTCAAACAAACCCGGCTCGAAACTCAGCCTGAGAGAGAAAGCTGAGTGGGTGAACTTCTCTCCTCCTCACGGGACATGGGAAACCCGTTTACTTGAGAGGAGGCCCGCTCCGGGGCATATACCGGAGCAAGCAGCCGTTCAGGAGCTGGGGGCACGGACCACCGATGGTCTTTGTCGCCGAATCCTGAAGGTGCCTTAGACAGGTGGGTGAAAGTCCTACCCCCGGCCTCGTTGCCGGAGCGAACCCGAGAGAGCCTGATCAGCTCTCCTGGCACTAAGTAGCACCATTGGTCTGGAGAAGCCCGCCGGGCTCCTACCCCAGCAACGTTCCTTGTTCCGCCCCGAAAGGGACGAGTTCCGGGATAAGCCAGCTGGGTGGGGGAGCTCGGGTCCCGATACGCCGGGCGAAACCAGATCCTGAGGAGTGTGCCTGGACCGAGACCTTCAGTGTGTCCCGAGTACTCTCCGACAGAAAGCAGCCCTGGTGGGCTCGAGCAGGTTCGAATCCTGCAGCTGCGCTATTTCCGGGAACAGGATTGGCCTGTTTCCAAACTCCGAGGAGCCCGTCCCCATAGTAAGGGACGGGGCAGAAGCCATGAGAAAAGAACTGGTCGCGACGTGGAAAGAGGAGGGGAT
>Ga0098052_1001177_pt1 | contig 16543 bp, 15 predicted proteins | sample 15_taG_FD_81591 | JGI IMG/M metagenome (GOLD analysis project Ga0098052, IMG submission 81591) | Marine viral communities from the Subarctic Pacific Ocean - 15_ETSP_OMZ_AT15312 metaG | ecosystem: Environmental > Aquatic > Marine > Oceanic | place: Pacific Ocean | collected 2015-01-18 | reverse complement strand
TATGACGTTCTGCATATCCTTCTGGTGCTAGGGTGTTAAATGCTTCTTCTCCACCTTCCTCTTCCATTGAGTCTGCAAAAGCTTCACTATCGTCTGATCTCTGTAGTTCAGCAGGACTTCTTCCGTTAAAAATATCTTCATCTAGGGTTTCTAAAAATTTGTTCTTGAATGTTTTCATAATTTCTCCTTGTAATTATTTATCGTTTTAGTTTGCAATTCAACCACTTTTTTGATACTTTATTTAGATGGAACTTAATAGGAGTAGAAAATGTTTAAGATAATAGACGATATCATGAAGCAAAAATCAGGGAAATCTCTCAAACGGGAGGATTTTAAGGAAACCTTCAGTTTATACATGATTCAGCGTTGGTTGTCCATGCATTCTGACATAAATGTTGAATTATTGAACTGTACAGTAAATATTTTATATAAGTCACTAGATGATGAACAGCATTTTAAATTAATGTCTGAGATTCTTCCAGTAACATCAACCAGAGGGAAGTATATCAAAGTCCCGAAGAAGGATACAAAGAAAAAGAAGGAAAGTGTGGACATTTCCGCAACCTTCGAAGAGTCCTCATCCAAAATTGATGAGAGTTTAGCGTTCGTTTTAGGAGAACAAGAAAAGTAATGGATAATGAAAAAAGATTAGAAGAAACAGGTAGAGAAGTACTAAATCAGGGTCTTGCAGAGATTGAAATGTATGAAGATGCAAAGATGCCTGACACCAATTTTGATATCATCGGAGTTTTGGGCGATATCATCATGGCAGAATTCGATGATTGTAGTGAAGACGGCACGGAAATTGAGCGTGACGGGATTTGGGTGAATATCAACATGACTAAAGCATGTTGGAGAAGTGCGGTTGTGCTTAAGCATGGACCGGGCGTATCGCCATTGATTAAGGAAGGCACTAGATTAGCATTCCCTAACGATAAAGGCATCAAGAACATCCAGACTATGGCTGATGGAAGCAAACGAAACATCGTATTCTTTAATGAAGAACGTGTATTCGGTATTCTCGCTCCCAAGGATCAATAATGGCTTTCAGCGGTGGTAGCTTAACCCAACTATTGAACGATAACGTCTGTGAGGTCGTGTTTGTTCGTAGGGGTGATGGTAATTTCAGGAGAATGCTCTGCACTAACAGCAAGGTTCTCCTCAATTCCATCTCTGGTGCAGTCGCCCTTGGGTTCAATCCCCCAAAGGGTGTTGGATTGAAATACGATCCTGCTCAAAAAGGTCTTGTGGTAACATGGGATATTATGTGGCAGGAGTTTAGGCAGATCAATTTAGAGAGTGTGAATGTAATTTCAGCAATTCCCGTCACTAATGACGAGGAACTGAAGAACTTTTGGCTATTCTTTGATAAGAAACTGCAAAGGATGTCCTCTTTTGAGAAGACTTCCTTTATGAGGAAATAATATGGAACGTGCCATTGAAAAAGGCTTCTTCGAATTACTACAGTCGGACATTATTCTGACTATCGGGGATAAAAAGTACAAGGCAGGACGGTTCTTAAACTTCAAGCTCAAGGAATTTTACATTCAACTGGACTTAGTGGTCAATGATAAGTACCGAAAAGTGGATATACCCCTCCCGTTTGACACAAAACCGACTGAAGACGGCATAATATTCTCATATCAACTATTGGATATGGGTAGTTATGGGGCAGGGATCATGAAAATGTTCCAAAACACCATCGGTGGTGGTAAGAGTAAACTATATAACAAAGAATTAGTTATAAAGAGAGTAAGATAATGAGTGAGAAGACGAAATTAATCTACTATAGTCTCCTTTCTGGAGATGTATATGAAGTATTTGAAGATGAGACTGAAGGTTTTGATGAATACCAGATTCCATTGACTAAAAAACCGAAAGAAAATTGTAAAGGTTGCTATGGAAGAGGTTATATCGGCTATGACCGACTTAAAAAATACTACCCAATGTGCAGATGTACATATATTCGTATAGATAGAGAAAAGCTTGACGAAATTAGCCTTAAATACTAGTTGATTTTTGAAAATATATGACGTACCATCGGCAACCTTAACACTAAATATTAACACAAGGAAATACTATGAGTTTAATGGATCATTTTCCCGGCACTCCAAGGGGTGAACAGGAGAAAATTGTAAACCGTATTGATCATGCACTATATACAGACAATTTAAAGTTTGTTATGGTGCAAGCCACTACTGGTATAGGAAAATCGCACATTGGGGCAACGGCATGTTTAGCGACAGACCCATGCCCCAAATCATTTAAGAGGGTAGAGGTGACTCCAAAGTCACACTACGGAGAACATGCAGAACCTGCGCCAAAGTTTGGTGGGTTTGTATTGACTACTAGCAAGCAATTGCAAGATCAGTACGGTGAATTGTTCCCAGAAGCCTCAACGTTGAAAGGGAAGATTAATTATCAGTGTGATATTGATCCTATTTTGAACGCAGGGTGTGCAAAGTGTGTGTATTTGCCAAGCACAATGTCGAGTTGTGCTATGAAAGGTAATTGTGAGTATATTAATGCTTATGGGGATGCGATTAAGAATAATCTGTCCGTATTAAGTTACAGTATGTTCCTGTCATTACCTGCAAAGTTGAGAAGTAAGCAGATTTTAGTATGTGATGAAGCATCTGAGTTGGAAGACACGCTTGTCAAGCACTTCACGCTCAATGTTACGTATAAAAAACTTGACTATTTGAAGGTTCCTTATAGTAAACTGACTATGGATGACAGTGAATCTGGATTCTTATGGATTAGTGAACTATTAATCAATCTAAAAGACGCAATGCCTTCCAAAAAGGCACTTATGCGTAGAAATGTGTCCAAGGCATTCATTGATCGGGCTAAAGCTATTCGGGATATGATCCAGAAGGTGACACTTCTGCATAGATTCTGGGATGAATCAGAGTTTATTGTAGAGAAAACGAAGGATGGGGTGGTGATTTCCCCACTTAAGGTTAATAAATTAAGCAGTATTATGTTCAGGGGTATCGATAAGGTAGTTTTGATGTCGGCCACGATCATTAACCACGTAAAAGTAGCAGAATCATTAGGTATTGGTAGGGACGAATATGAGTTCATTGACGCTAAGAGTGAATTTGACCCAAAGAAGTCTCCAATCTACACTGCCCCTGCTAAGTTTGATATGACATATAGGAATATTGACCGATCATTGGTTAAAATGATGGATTCTGTGTTAGAATTGAGCGACATACATAAAGTTGATAATGGGTTGATACATACTCATAACTTTAAAATCACAAAAGCATTGCAAGACGCTGTAAAGGGCGACAAACGGTTCCTGTTTAGGGATAAGTTTTCAACAAATGAAGACATTTTGTATGAACACTTTAATAATCCAGAACCTACGGTGCTTGTATCCCCAAGTTTGGCATTTGGAACGTCATTGGACAACGAACATGGTCGTTTTCAGATCATTACTAAGCTTCCATACCTTCCAATGTCCGACAAAAGGATCAAACTGTTGTCCAATCGGGATTTTGATTGGTATCAGATGAAAATGTGGATCAAGATGATCCAAATGTGCGGTAGGTGTACGAGATCTTTGGAAGATCATTCATCTACATATATATTCGATAAATCGTTCTTGACTGCAATCGCAAGATACGATGATAAATTGCCAGAATGGTTTAAAACGAGATTAGTATAGGAGAAAAATAAGAAGTGATTGAAGAATGCAGTGTAGTAAAGAGGAATGGCTCAAAAGTCATATTTGACCAGTGTAAGTTAGAAACAGCGATTGAAGATGCCTTTGATGCCGAGGTATCAGACGAACAGGTGAATGAAATGGTGGAAAAGGTGCTAGATGCTATCCTAGATAGTGGCACAACCATCATTTCAAGTGAGGAAATCAATGATCACGTTGAAAGATCGTTCATGGCACTTGAATATTACGAAGAAGCAAGGAATTTCATCCTTTATAGGGAGCAAAACAAGAATATACGTAAAATAGCGACAGATAATGATACAATGAGTGAATATATCTTTATGAATCGCTATTCTAGGTATCTTCCACGCAAAAAACGAAGAGAAACTTGGAATGAAGCTGTAGATAGGGTGCGAGATATGCATATTAAGAAGTATCCTACCGCAGAAGAGTCTATTTTATGGGCATTTGAGCAAGTAAGGCAGAAAAGAGTACTTCCATCCATGCGTTCAATGCAGTTTGGCGGTAAACCTATTGAGGAAAAGAATGCACGTATGTATAATTGCACGTATTCTCCAGTTGATCGTGTTGAATTCTTCTCCGAAGCTATGTATCTCTTACTTTGCGGGTGCGGTGTTGGGTTTTCTGTTGAATTTGAGAACGTAAACAAACTTCCGACCCTTAAAAAGCCGTCATTCACTGAAGTCAAGCATATTACACTTGAAGATTCAGTCGAAGGTTGGTCAGATTGTGTTAAGGAGTTGGTTCAGTCCTATGTTGATGGCGTTACTGTTGAATTCAACTATAAGAAGATCAGAAAACAGGGTACTCCTATTAAATCAGGTGGAAAGGCACCGGGCCATGTTCCATTAAGACGAGCTATTGAGAAGATTCGTAACATTTTAGATGGTGTAGTTGAGCGTGAGAACCCAAGATTGAAAACTATTGAAGCATACGACATCATTATGCATTCATCCGATGCTGTATTGTCTGGTGGTGTACGTAGATCTGCAACAATCTGTCTATTCAGTCCAGATGATGCCGATATGATGAGTGCTAAGACAGGAAACTGGTTCCAAGAGAATCCACAACGTGCAAGATCTAACAATAGTGTTAAATTAGTACGTGAAGATACAAGTAAGGAACAGTTCATGCGTATTTTCGAGACTCAGAAGGAATTTGGGGAGCCGGGATTCTACTTTGTAAACAATAAAGACACTGGAACTAACCCTTGTTTAACGGGTGACACACTAGTGACTACTGATAAAGGTGAAATTCGCATTGATGAATTGGTTGAAGATTATTCTAATTATAAAGTGTTAACCTATAATGAAGATACCTGCGAACGTGAGTGGGAAGATATCACTGATGGTGCATTGACGCGAAAAGATGCTAATATCATTAGACTTGAATTGGAAGATGGACGAGATGTGAAGTTGACACCCGATCATCAAGTTTATACAGAAAATCGTGGATGGATAGAAGCAGGTAAATTGACTGAAGATGATGTACTGTTGGAGCTTAATATTGCGGGGTTTTATAACTCTATGCAAAATTTATCTGAAAAATAGTACACATGGGTTGCTCCCTATTGTAAGTATTTATAGGGAGCAATATATGGAACTGATAATTGATAATTTTAATGATGAATATGGCAACGAGTATAGAGAGTATTATTTAAACAGTAAGGAAATATTAAAAGGTACTAATCCTAGCAATAAAAAGAGTAAATATGAATTGTTGGATGTTATTTATAAGCCAATTGACGCAATAGCATATATTCAGAAGTTATATGAAGATGGATATGGTTTAAAGGTTCTAGGTAGACATTTAGATATGTCTTATACAATGATGAGATGTTCTTTTAAGAAATTCGGAATACCCATGCGAGTGGGTAGGGCTGTATCCACAGAGAAGACTAGAACGTTTCGTCAGTATAAAGCTTTACAGGACGATAATCCGTGGAAGAATTGGACGGAACACCACCCAGAATGGGGCGATAAATCCAGAACAGGAATTTCTGGTTATTATATCAGTGCCTCTGGAGATAGTATTTGGCTTAGATCTACTTGGGAATATATTTACGCTAAATGGTTGGATATAAATAATATTTCATGGAAATTTGAGAATATTACATACGAGTTGTCGGATGGAACATCATATCGTCCTGATTTTTTTATATATGATAATGGTAAATTGTCGCATATTGTAGAGATAAAGGGATATTATGATAATAGGGCATATAAGCCAGAATTGTTAATGGAAGAGTATAGCTTAAATGTAGTTGTTATTACTGATATGTCGCCATATATACAAACTACGTATTATAATGAATTGCAAGAGTGGAAGGAATATATAAATAAAGGAAATAAATATGGAAATTAGACGAACTAAGATAAAAAGGATAACGGTAGAATCCAATGAAGATGTTTATGACATCACTACTGAAAAAAATCATAATTTTTTTGCAAATGGACTATTGGTTCATAACTGCGTAGAGATTGGACTTAATCCATACCTAGAAGAAGGGTATAAAATGCCCGATGGTACTGTTTTAGAGGAAAAGACCTCTGGATTCCAGTTCTGTAACCTTACATCTATCAATGGAAGCATGTTGAAAACCGCGAAAGATTTTGAAATTGCAGTAAAATCCGCATCTATCATTGGAACTTGCCAAGCAGGGTTCGCAGAGTTCCCATATTTGGGCAAAGCCACTGAGGAAGTGTGTAGAAGAGAGTCGTTGTTAGGTGTTTCTATTACAGGAATGATGGATTCTCCTGAAATTGCACTTTCCGACAAACTTCAACAGCAAATGGCGAAGGTTGCGATCCGTATGAACAAGCGTATTGCTAAAAAGATCGGTATTCCACAGGCGGCCCGTGTAACTTGCGTTAAACCTGAAGGTACAACATCTATTCTATTGAATACAGCTAGTGGAATTCACCCACGATACGACAAGAAGTACTTTAGACGTATTCAGGCGAATGTGACTGACCCAGTTTACATGCATTTCAAGGAAAACAACCCCAACTGTTGCGAACCTTCAGTTTGGAGTGCGAATGGTACTGATGATGTAATCACATTCTGTGTTGAAGCCCCAAAAGGTGCAATTGTTAAAGACGATGTAGGTGCGATTGAGTTTTTGGAGATAGTTAAGAAGACTCAACAGAACTGGGTGATTCCGGGGACCGCTCTACCAGACTCTTCCGTAGGGTTGAATCATAATGTGTCAAACACCGTAAGTGTAAAAGCTCATGAGTGGGAAGAAGTTGCTGATTACATCTTTGATAACCGTGAGTTCTTCACAGGGATCTCATTATTGGCAGATGATGGTAAGACTATCTACGAACAAGCACCGCATCAGCAGATTGCGAACAATGATGACGAAGCACAGTGGTCGAACTTCCTTGAATCTTACTCAAAAGTTGACTACACCAAGTTAAACGAAGAAGTGGATAACACAATCCATAAAGATATCGTAGCTTGTGCAGGAGGTTCGTGTGATATTACGCTAAAAGTGTAATTCATATGTTCTAGTAACATACGATAAGCAATAGTGGCAGTTTTCGGACTGCCACTTTTTTTTGTGCCTACTCAAAATTGTCAAAGTTAGTGTTACTATGTGTTACATAAGCTATTTTTGACAGTTTTTAAAATAAAATGAGAAATATCGCCCAAAAACTTGACATTAAACTGTCATTATGGTAAAATTTCTAAATTATAAAATTTAGTCACAAAGTGACTAATTTTTAGAACTTAGAAATTTTAGAAAAAGCAGTTTTTAAAATGATAGTTTTGATGATTCTCCCGATAAGTACTTAAAAGGAGAAATTTATGAAAAATTATACATTCCATTGGGAGATAAAGGATCTAATTACTCAATTCCTTCAGGCTATGGACGATTGCGTCCTAAAGCGTTATGATGAAAATAAGGATGTGGAGAAAGAGATTGAGCTTAATGTTAAATATATGCCCAAGACCAGAACGTTGCACTATCTAGTAAACAAACAGCAACATATTAAACTTCCAGTTATGAGTGTCTGGATTGGCGGTATCTCTAGAGATAATGCGAGGGTTTTTAATAAGATAGATGGACCTGTATATATGGATGAGGAGGTCACAAGCCCGTTACAACCAGTTCCTATTAATATTACAGTAAATGTCTCACTTTTAGCTAAATATCAAAATGATATGGATCAGATGGTTTGCAATTTTGCACCATATTTCGATCCATACATTATATTAAGTTGGAAGCACCCGAACGTTGATAGGGAAATACGTTCTGAGGTAGAATGGAGCGGTGCGATGAATTATAACTACCCAACTGATATCGGCAACAATGAGTCATATAGAGTTGCGGTTGATACCTCATTTACCATTAAAGGGTGGTTGTTTAAAAAGGTTGATGCTCCTCTTGGGCAAATCTTGGAAGTGAATGCCGATTTTATTGGTGTAGATTATTATGAGGATTTAGATGTCTAAGTACGAAGATTTTAGAAACAAATTTACAGAATATGATCGCCTGTCTTATGTTGATAGTGAGGCATCCCCCTATAATTTAATTTTTGGTGGTAATACCATATTAGGATTTGATGTTCAGTCTGATAATTTGAAATATAATGTGGTTGATACTATGAGGTTCTATGATAGCGGTTATATTGAACTTGAACTTATTCCAAATTACGATTCAAACGAGTTATACCCATTGGGTTATAGTTTTGCTAGTGATAATGAAAACTCTGAAGGGTATTATCAGAACTTTGTTCTAAGTTTGGAGTTGATGTGTAGCGGTACGTCATTGTGTAAATTTAGCGAACGTGAATATAGGGATGACATTTCTACTCCTGAAGCGTCTAATATATCAGGAACCTTTCACATTGAAGATCAGCCTGAAAATATAAAGGTTAAATTGAATTATTCACCGTCAGGTCACAGTGTTTACATTAATGATGTTCTTGTGAATATGAATTATAGTGAAGGTGATGCCAGTAGCTCATTACACCTATCGAAATATGCTGATTTATTCAATAAGTATGAAGATAACAACAATCTATTCTCATTCCCAACGGAAGGGTATTATGGCGTTGTTAAGGATATGATATTTGGGAGTTCAGATGAGTTGAAATTGTCGTATCCATTGAATAATAGAAAGACATATGGTGATGAGGTTGTGGTTAATGGCGATGTTTCAATTACGAGCAATCAATATGCTGATTATGGTGATTCTAATGTTCAGGGTTCCTATGTAGTTGACCATTATGGTAAAAGTTTATATGAGCGTGATAATACACCACTAAACTACCGAACCACAATACTTCCTAAACTTGGAATGAACGATCTAACATGGAGTAAAGATCCTAAATTAGATGTTATAGATCCAGTGGAAAATCCACTATCAGGCACCTCATATTCAGACCTTATTCCACTATTTGATGGTGATGAGTTGGAAGGTATTCGTGATCGGTATAGAAGATTCTTCACATTTCCAAATCAAGTTCTTAATTTTAACTATTTTGATATGGACGCTCCGAGTGATGAAAAGTATTGGTGTAAATGGTATTGGGATCTTACTGCAATAACTATTGGTGAGGAGTACACTAGGGAAGAATGGAATGAGTTACATCCCGAATTTGATTATGATAAATGGAAGGATTGGGTGATTAGAAAGGAATATGATATGTACAATAAACATAGCCGATATTTTGAATTTACATTCGCTCCAACCGAAGGGCATGATTCTACATCCCTTGGGTTTAGTCACTATTCTCAGAATATGGCACAGGGACACACCTCATGGTCTATAAACGTCAATCCGTCTGAGAATATACTCACATATGGGACAGGGATAACTATGTCGTCGCCAATTGTCATAGGTAGAAGTGTATATAACGACTCTATTGATAATGAATATACATTGAGGATTACTTTCAATCCATCTGAACCGTATGTTGACATAACAATGAATGGTGAGTTGCAGACTTTGGATTATATCTCTGGCAGTGCGGGTATGAACTATGTAGATGCTAATATTTATAGTGAACTGTTCATGGATGCATTAACAGGTACTTCTTACTTGCCATTTAGTTTTGGTTTCTCTAATCAGAGTGTTCATAGTGATTATCCGCGTTCAGATTATAACTCTGTTGGAAATGTATTTACTGGGCATTTTGGAGATTTGAAATATGGCACGGATCGTTTGGGTGATATTATACATTTTCCACTTAAAACTGATGGTGGTGATAGAATATATGAGGTGGTTGATAATAATGATCTTAAATTTACCTCAGTATATCCTAATTATGCATGTCCTGCAAGATATCGCCATCCGCTCTGGGTAATGGATTCATCTCAAGCGACTATACTTCCTTGGGCTGAAAATCCATTTGATGTTGATATGGCTATAAATATTATTAAGAACGATCCAACCCCTGATGATTCTCGTAAGGCGATGTATAGATATAGGTCAAACAATGAAATTGCTATCCGAAGAAATGAACATCCTGATGGTGGATTTTATTTATATCCATATTGGTTGGATATTACTGCCGAGGAGTTAATCCGAAATCCAGATTGTTGGTATCAGCATAAGGATATTACTAGTTTCTCCGTTATGTGTAGGTATCACACCTTTGCAACTTGCATTACCCTATTATCACCACGACACGGAATAACTGCAAATCACACTAGAGATGACTTTGCGGATTCAAAGTGGTTGAACGGGAATACGGTGGTGCCATTCATGGATATGGATAATAATGTTGAGAATCCAAGGAATATTGACTTTGAAAGGGTGGGGAGGGATTTATGTATCATGTATTTTGATAGGGATGTTAGTGATGCTATTAGCCCTGTAAAGTTCTTACCTGAAGGTTATTATACTGATCAGGAATACCAGAATAGTGTATTTAGTACGGAAGTACCATACCAATATACATCATATGGGGCATCTCCTTCTAAAGAAGGGATATTCTCATTGGGTGAACTTGAGGATTTGCGAAGGATTGGTAGTATGGGTGATAATACTGATGTCCACTATTGGACTAGATTTGATGGGACGTATAATCTTGATCGTACTGGCGATTCTGGCAGACCGTTATTTGCGCTACAACGCGATGAATTAATTTTCTTGGGATGTTATACTGCTCATAGTGGTTTTAAATATCCACAAGGGGATAATAGTAAGGCAGTAGCAGTGGGTGATTCTATCACGGATGGGTTAATAACGGATATACAAGATACTATGAATATTCTTTCTGATAGGAATGGCGATCCAAGATATGATATACAAAGGATAAAGGATCTACCAAGAGTAGGAGAACTTTAATTATGAAAAATTACACATTCCATTGGGAATTAAAAGATTTAATTACGCAATTTATTGGAGCGTTGGATGATAGTATCGTAAAACGCTACAATGAGGATAAGGAGGTCGAGAAGGACATCTCTGTTCGCTTTGCATACGCACCGAAGAGTAGGGTATTGCATTGGTTGGTGAATAAACAGCAACATATTTCACTTCCAGTGGTTGGCTGTTGGATTAGTTCAGTTTCTAGAGATAGTACTAGAGTGTTCAATAAGATTGACGGCCCAACATATCTGGATCAGGAGACTAATACTCCATTGCAACCAATACCTGTTAATATTACGATGAATATTTCAATGTTGAGTAAGTATCAGAATGATATGGATCAGATGGTGAGTAACTTCGTTCCATATTTCGACCCATACATTATATTAAGTTGGAAGCATCCGAATGTTGATCGGGAATTAAGATCGGAAGTTGAGTGGGGTGGTCAATTGACATACAACTACCCAGTTGATATTGATGCCAATGAGCATTACAGAGTTGGAGTGGACACTTCCTTTACTATTAAGGGTTGGTTGTTTAAAAAGGTCGATTCTTCAGTTGGAGAAATCCACACAATCACTACAGACTTCATTGGAGTTGGTACTGGGGTTGATTTGGAGTCATATGCAAGTGCAGACTTATCGGGGAATGAATAATGGCAGAAACTACACATACTCATAATTTATCAACGGAATTTGATAGGATTATAATTGCATCTGATGAAGAAAATGCTCCTTTTACTGTTGCAATTATTCCAGATGTTCAGTTCTTTGTGAGTGAACCGTATACTGATGGTAAGATTGATGGATTGGTTGACATGGTTGATTGGATTATTGACAATAAGGAAACTGAAAATATTAAGATGGTTGCACAGATTGGAGATTTGACACATCATAATGGAACGGGGTTTGTATCTGTATATCCAGATGATCCTGAATATGATAGAGTAAAACCTCTTATGGATAAGATTGATGATGCAGATATGCCATTATTGATTATTGCAGGAAATCATGAATATGATTCTGTTTGGCATCCGAATGATTTGGAAGCATTTAACTATTATTTCCCAGATACTAGATTTACTGATAAGTCTTGGTATGGTGGACAATATGAAGAGGGTAAATCTGAAAATGTTTGGTATAAAATAATGGTTCGTGGTGTTGAGTATATTTTCATTGGTGTTGAATTCCTACCAAGACTAGAAGTACTGGCATGGTGTAATCAGATTGCGGAAGATAACCCAGATTCTCGTATTATATACTTTTCACATGATTACTTATACGGTGATAGTATTACTGGAATTGGTTATCTTGATTCTGGAACTAATCCATATCCATATTATTCATGGACAACAGATATCACTTCTCCACCTAGAAGTAGTGGTGGAACTCAATTTAAAGAGTTTGTGTTTAAACAGCCCAATATAATAGCGGTATATGGTGGACATCGCCAGTTTGAATCTGTGGTTTTGCAGAGTGTTGGGCAGTATGGGAATATTGTGACGCAATTTGGTCATGATTATTCGGTAGAAAGTGTGAAAGATGAAATTGTATTATTGTCTATTGATCCTAAATGGGATCGAGCTACTCAACGAGTATATTCCCCATCGTTAGATCAAGAAATTAATGGGTATGCACAAGATTTTTCATTCAGGAGCAAGCCTATTTTTGAATAATTAAATTTGCATTTGAATAATCGGTGTGATATAATTCATCAATTAATATTGATTGTACATGATCAGAATGTAAATACTTATAGGATAAAAAAATTATGGCAGAAAATAATAGATTTAGATCAGAAATGATTGCAAGGTTGCCGTTTTCGTCAAATATCATGGACAGTATTTCGAGGTTAAATCCGAAATACAATGAATTTGCCGATTTAACGACAAAACAGGAAGACCGACTTTTAAGTCAGTCTGTAACATATAGCCAACCGGGAATGCCTAACAGCGGAACTGGTGCTTTAGGTTCAGTGTTTAAAAACATGAACTTCTACGAGTATATGTACTCGTCTTTAGATACAGACAAGATTCAGAGAATTCAAGACTATAGAAGAATGGCGGCTTATACTGAGCTAAGTGACGCTATAGACGAGATTTGTGACGAATGTGTCGTGTATAATGAGGAAGATAATACCGTTGTAAAATTCAATTTACAGGGTGAATATAATAGAGAGACAAAGAACGAAATTCAGAAGGAATGGGTTAAGTTCTGTCGATACTTTAAGCTTGAGGATAAGGGTTGGGAATATTTCCGTCACTTCCTCATTGATGGAGAGCTTTATTTTGAAAATATCATCTCCCAGAATCGTGCAGATTTTGGTGTACTTGGGGTAATGACTGTTCCAACCGAATTGATCAACCCAATTTATGATAATGTTCAGAATGGGCTTATTAAAGGGTATTTACTTCGTAAACCTCTTCTAAGTGATGATGCAAAAAACATTGACAAAGAGCAAATCGTGTTTATGGAGCCAAATCAGGTCACATATATTCACTCTGGTCTTTGGAATGCTGATAAGACAGTCAGATTGCCTTATATTGAAAATGCAAGAAGACCTTATAAGCAATTATCGCTTATTGAAGACTCAATTGTAATTTACCGACTAGTTCGTGCGCCAGAACGTCTTGTTTTCAAAGTTGACGTTGGTAATATGAACGTTCCAGAAGCAGAATCTTACATGAAACGACTAATGCACAACTATTGGTCTAAGAAAACGTTTGACTTCTCTGGACAAGGTATGCAAAACTCGTATAACCCACAATCCATGCTTGATGCGTTCTGGTTCCCTAAGAGAAACGGACAAAACGGCACAGAAGTGGACACTCTACAGGGTGGACAAAACTTAGGACAGTTGGATGACCTTATGTACTTCGTTAAGAAGCTTTATAAGTCTCTGAAGATCCCAACTTCCCGTTTGGACTCTGCTGATCCGTTTAAAGATGGTACAGAAATTACAAGGGAAGAACTTCGTTTCGCTAAGTTCGTAATGCGTATTCAGCGTTCATTTGCAATGGGTATGAAGAATTCCTTCATGACTCACCTTAAATTGCGTGGACTTTGGAAGCAGTATGAGTTGGGTGAAGATGATATTGATATTAGATTTAACACTCCAACCAGTTTTGGTGTAATGCGTGAGCAACAGATCTTCTCAATCAAGTTCGATAACTATTCTAACATGTCTTCTAATGAAGGTATTGCAAACTCGTATGCACAACGTTACTACCTTGGATATTCGGATTCTCAGATGGCAGAAAACCGTGAATGGTTGAGGAAAGACGCTGAACTTCAGTGGGAAGTTGAAAGGCTTAGAACTGAAGGACCAGACTTCTACGACAACCAAGATGTGATGGATCAGGCTCAACAGGATATCATGGGCGGTGGTGCAGGAGGTGGTGGTTCAGCCTTCACCCCAGAAACTCCACCAGACTTTGGTCCGGGACCTGAAATGGGAGCAGATCAAGCACAGCAAGGGGGTCAACCCCCAGCAGGTGGTCAACCCCCAGCAGGTGGTCAACCCCCTACACAGTAAAAAGTAGATAATATCTGCCATAATATAATTTCCAATACGATAAGTATTTATAGTATAGGAGCATATTATGGCAGATAAAATTTTAAGACAAGAAAATGACCAATTTGTTCACACTGACTTAGTAGCATTTACTGAGAATGTGGGGGTTGGTTATAATATAAGCAGTATTACCGATCAAATTCCTAGTGGCAGTGTCCCATTCACCCTAACTATCGGGGGAAGTGACGGTATTTCAATCCCAATGGGAACAGAGGCAGAACGCCCTACCAGTGCAAGTGCATTGAGTCTCCCAATTCTTCGTTACAATACAGACAGTAGCGAATTTGAATCATTTAACCCTAATTTAGACTTATGGATTGCAATTACTTCAGATTCTGATCTTGCATCCCTTTCGGCTCAAGTTCAACAGAACACTTCAAATATAAGTCAAAATGCATCAGACATAGTTACACTAAGTGGTGACGTTGATCAGAACGTTGCAAGATTGGATGCACTTGAATATGTCGATATAGACGTTACAGCACTCACAGTTACAGAAGGTACCGTGTTTGAATTCGATATACCGGCAACCCCGTATACGCTGACATTTAACTGGGTTATTAACAAAACCCCAACCTCAAATGAATTGCAATCCCAATCATATGGAACAACTTTACTTTCAAATACAGCAACTGGTTCTAATTCTGATGATTATAGTATAACCAACACCACTGGAGCTGAAGTATCTAAATGGTGGAGATGTTCCGCTGAAAGTGTTGATGGATTGAATTCTAGTAGTGACACATATACACGAAACGTTTATTGGGTATATCCATTCTACTGGGGAACTAGCGTAAACGACTATAGCACAGGTGGTGTAGAGGCTCTTACAAAGGATACTTCACGTAAAGGTACTAAAGTTGTTGGAATGGACGCTACTGATGAATATTTATATTTCGCATATCCAGCATCATACGGAGATCTCACACTTATTAAGGATGGGAATAATCTAGATAATACTGATAACTTTGATGTATATACTTATAGTATTACTGGAACATCAAATGTAGCGATTCCGTATAAGATCTACAGAACAAACTCAGTTACAACAATTAATCAAAACTTTACATTTATATATTAGGAGAAATTATGGCTATTCCAATTTTATCAGGCTTTAGAGCAAGCTCAAGAGAGCAATTAGACGCACGATCTGGTCCGTATGAAAATATCGCAGAGGCACTTGCCGCATTAGGAACAAATGACCGTTCAGTCGGGTTAGTTGTTTACATCGTTTCAAGTGCAGTTAAGGACGATGCCGGAAACTATATTGCCGGTGATGTGACCGAATATATGTTTACTGGGGGTATAGGAGATTTAGATCTTATACAATCCGGTGGTGGTGGTGGATCACCTGAACAACTGGAAACTATAGGAGCAGGTATAGTCGGAGGTGATAAGACGGGCAATGCCGTTGGTTCATCTGCGTTGGACGTGCAATCTGGTAGATCACTCGCGATTAGAGTTGCAAGTGGTGATGGGTCTACAGCAATTGGTTATGACAACAAAGCAAGTGGTGATCATGCTATAGCAATTGGTTATGACAATGATGCCACGGCTTCTTATAGTGTAGCTATAGGTCACACCACGTATGCAGGCTCAATAAATACGGTATCCGTAGGTGTTGATAATATTGTAGCATCGCAAAATTCTATAGCTATAGGTTCTCAGATCGGTCAGAATATATCGACAGGAAAAGGCTCTGTAGCTGTTGGTCATGATATTGATACTGGAGGTGAACAGTCCTTAGCAATTGGTTATAGCAGTAGTGCATATGGGGATGGTTCAATATCTATTGGATTGTCTGCTGATGCACCTAGTGAGAATTCCATTTCGGTGGGTACAGATGCAAATAATATTACTAATAGTGCTAATTCCAATGCGATGGGTAATGGTGCATATAATAAGACTAGTGTTAAGTCCAATGCTATTGGTTATAGTGCATATAATAC
>Ga0098052_1001174_pt1 | contig 16554 bp, 20 predicted proteins | sample 15_taG_FD_81591 | JGI IMG/M metagenome (GOLD analysis project Ga0098052, IMG submission 81591) | Marine viral communities from the Subarctic Pacific Ocean - 15_ETSP_OMZ_AT15312 metaG | ecosystem: Environmental > Aquatic > Marine > Oceanic | place: Pacific Ocean | collected 2015-01-18 | reverse complement strand
TTTAAATCATCTAAGTTCTGTTTTAACTCTACAAATTCTGTGTCTAAATCTGTACCCGAATGTGGGTCTGCCGGGGAAACAGTGGAATGATCCGTAAAGGTGGTAGTTTGGGTATATGCTCTAGGTTGGGTCATAGTTAACCAGGGGGAAGAGTAATTATTATAAACAGAATATAGTATGTATGATGCTTCTTATTCCGTAAACCCTTAACTTTGATTTTGTTCAAATTTTTCTTGGAGGGGAGTATTAACAGTTAGTTGGCGGCTGGCGAAGCCAGGGGGGTGGGTGGCGTTTCCTTATTTATTTCAGGGACTTACAGCTTATATGTACGATAATGACACAAATCGTACATATAATTTTATCAGCTAATCCTTAACAATATCAGTGGCTTGTTCCTCTTCATTAATAACTTTCGCCATGCTTGCTTTGCTGGATTCTAGCGAATTAATAACGCTTTCCAGTTCCTCAGGTGTCATACTTGAAAGGTCTTTAGAATTAGCCCCAGTGGTCTGGCTGTGCTTTCCTAGCAGGTTGCAAACTTCTAACACTGTCCGACAGGCTGAGACTTTAGCAGAGGCCGGAGCTTCCTCTGATTCCATTACCTGTTTGAGTGTATCAGTAGCAATGGTAGCAAGGTCAGTATGAAATAGTTTTTCTCTCTCTAGCCGGATTCTAGCAATCATTGCAGGGCTGTGGACTAGATTAAAGGCTGATTGCTTTGGGTCAGCATACCCAGCAAGCCGAGCGGATGCAGTGGGATTCATGCCATGTCTAACATGATGCTGAAGGAAGGTTGATTGCTTTGGTGTTAATGATGCCATTATATTACCAATAAAAAGATTAATTATTTCAACACTTTACCATCTGTAATGGTAAAGTTTATTAAAGTCTAAAGTATTGTATTTACTGAACTTATTTCATTATATCAGTTTTATTACCAAAAATACAGCGATACCCATTAAAAAACACAGTGTTGTAGAAAGGGGGGTCTATTTTATGGTAATATAATATATTTTTTATATATATATAGTATTGATATTATTAAATAAAAGACCTATTTTTGCTAATGGTAATATAATGGCAAAGTGTTGATATTATTATATTTATTTTTGGTAAAATAATGGTAAGAAATGGTGAAGTTTATATATTTTCATTATTAACTTGTATTAATAAAAAAACTCTATAAAATAGCTACAGTTTCAATAAAGGAACTACTTTAAATTTAACATTCCACCACATGGGGAAGTTATGAATACTCAAATGACTATAAAAGAAGCCTTACAAAATGTAGGCGGTTTATCTAATCCTTCCAAAATGCCAAGCTTTGGCTACTCCCTCCCTGCATCAATCTGCAATGTAGGCTCTAAACTCCGAAAGGCTCCCAATAGTATCTGCTCATCATGTTACGCCTTAAAAGGCCGTTATATGTTTAACAATGTGCAAACTGCACTCTGGCGCAGACTTGAGAGTATGAAAAATAAAACCCTCTGGATTGAATCAATGTCATTTTTGATGAACAAAAAACAACTAACATTCTTTCGCTGGCATGATAGCGGAGATATCCAGAGCCTTGCCCATTTAAAGATGATTATTCAGGTTTGCATTAATACGCCACAGACTCGGCACTGGCTCCCCACTCGTGAAACTAAAGTAGTAACAGAGGCCATAAAAAATGGCTTAGTAATTCCTGAAAATTTAACTATTAGGCTTTCGGCTATGGCGTTTGATAAGCCAGCCCCAGAGAACACAGCCAAAAAATTTGGTTTGCAAGTCTCTGGCGCAAGCAAATTGACTTCCGGCAATTGCTTAGCTCCCACTCAAGGTGGCGAGTGTAAAGACTGCCGGAAGTGTTGGGATCGCAACGAATTTTCCATAGTGTATAAAGCGCATTAATAGAGAGGCTCTCGCTAGAACAGCCTTGCATTTTGTGAGGCTGTTTTATGAGAAAGCCACGTAGGCCAACTCAAGGGCAATTTTGCCACATCACACCACAGGAAAAAGGTGACTATGCAATTCATAAACACACAAGTAAAACAGACTAGCAGAGGCCATAGAGTCTGGATTGAAGGCTCAAAGCTCTCAAGCGCAGGGTTTCACCCTAACGCTCGCTTTAATATGCATTACAACGAATTTGACAAGCTTCTAGAGCTTACTGTTCACCCTGAAGGCAAGCGCAAGGTTTCAAACTCGAAACGAGGCGGTAAGGATCGCCCCATCATTGACATTGAAAGCAAAAAGATTGGTGCTTTCTTTGGTGTTAATGCTCCGCTTACTGTGCTTTTAATGGATGGCAAAGCCCACGTATTCCGTAGGCCATCATGGCAGAACCTCGAAAACAGGCTGAACGAATTTTTAGCCTTTTTTAATAAAAAAACTGCTCCCAATTTTAAAGTGAATCGCTGGGCATTCGAGTCAGCCTCTGCATAGTCTTTAGTAGGTTAGGGGGGCTTTGTCCTCCCTTCCCTAGTACAGATTAGCTGTACTGACTCGACAGTGTCAAACTGTCACACACCACAATAAAAGGTGAATTATGGAATGGTACACACTCACAGAAAAAGAACAGGGCGAAAAACTAGGCCACCAGAGGGACAGGACTGTTAAAAGTATAGAACAGCACAAGAAGGACTTGGAAGCTCTCAAGGCTCCTAGCGAACTGTTCAATAATGAGTTTAGGGCGTTAGAGAAAAAGTACTACGCAATGCAAGCCTCACTCGAAGACATCCAGAGGTTACAATCTGATAAGTACGAGGCAGTCGCTAACCTCCAAATGTTCGTTGACTACGTAGACTCTGGCGAATGGCGAAACGATCCACCTGACAAAGTCAGTTACGATCCGCACTATTAGTCCTCTGTAGTTTGGGCAGATACAGTTTCCCTGGTTCCAGGGATTCCTCTGCCCTTTCTAGAGTGGATTTACTGCTCTGACTCGGTGGTGTCAAACCACCAACACACCACAATAAAAGGTGCTTATGAGAAAGTGGATAAAACGAGCGTATGACTCATCTAGGATAGAGCTACGCCTAGCACGTAATCATTGGAACAGTACAGCAACTTGGTTTAAGGTTGCTCATTATTTTGTATTTGCTGTTTCAATGATCGCCCTTGCCCTCGTTATGTTGGGGGTCAAATGATTGATTACATCTCAGCCTTCCGAGGGATGGGAGGCGTAGAAAAAGCCCTAGAGCAAATCGGGGGTTTCAACTGTGTAGGGGCGTTTGAGATAGACTCACACGCTAACCTGTTTTCAGATAACTATTATAAAAAGGTACACAATCATGGAGACATCACAAAAGTCGATGCAAAAAGCATTGCTTGCCACTCTTGGCTTATCGGAGGGTTCTGTTGTCAGCCTTTTAGCGTTGCCGGAATTCGACAAGGTTTTAAGGATAAAATTAGGGGAACAGTTTTCTTTGACCTCGCAAGAATTATCGAGGCTAAACAGCCTAGCGTTGTGGTCTTGGAAAACGTCCGAGGGTTGGTCAGTCACGCCAAGGGGCAAACTCTCTCAGTTGTCATCAATACGCTGGCAGAATTGGGCTATCGATGTGAATGGGGTTTGCTTAACAGCAAAGATTTCGGAGTCCCCCACCACCGAGTGCGTTGGTATCTCGTTGCAAGACATCTTAGAACCGAACCCACCGGAGCAATTTTTCCTCTCGGACAGAGTAACCAAGAAGATACTAGGCGAGCAGGGGAGCATTTGTCATACTGTTTAGATGCCAACTACTGGAAAGGCACTAACACCACTCTAAAAGGCCGTAGGCAGTTGATTCAAATCAACAAGCCCACACACTCGAACAATCGAGTTTATGATCCTGACGGCCTTTCTCCTACCCTTAACACCATGCAAGGCGGTAACCGCCAGCCATTCATTCTAACTGAGGTTAGGACTGAAGAAGCAAAGCGGATTAGGCGTGAGATTAAAGCCAAAACTGGCAAGGATCACAGCCCACGCAGAGGCAAGAAGATTGTGCCTCGGACAGACGGCCTCTGTGGAACGCTTACCACTTCCCCAACCATTGAGAACACTTTGTGCGATGGTGCGAAGGTCAGGCGTTTAACTCCCCTCGAATGCTTCAGACTTCAGGGCTTCCCAGATGATGCTTACCACAAGGCTGTAGAGCTTGGCATCTCGAATACTCAGATGTATAAGATGTGCGGTAACGCAATCACAGTTCCAGTTTTCAAGGCTCTGGCTGAGCGGATTCTTGAAGTCACCCAGCCCACTGAGGATAATCGCCAATCAGCAATTGATGAGGATCGAGCGGATCAAATCCGGCAATTCCGAAAGGATCAAGCCAAGCTGGATATGTACAATGACCCGATAATGAATTGGTCAGGTCTGAGATAGTCAATCCTTTCTGCCCCCTGTGCAATGCAGGGGTCAGGCGGATATTGACAATTCAGTTGATATCATAATCCACTTCTAATAGGAGAACAAGATGGATAATAAAACAATCCTCAAGCGACTCGGCTTCGAGGAGGTACACACAGGCGGTGGATGCACTGCCCTTCAAAAGTGCTTCAGTGACGGCACAGGCATTCTCATAACGGATGGAGATGCATCTACTGACAACCTCAATAGTGGTTTAGTTGTTGGCTTTGAAAATGCTGACGGAGAACCTGAACTTCAAGTTGAGATTAAGAATGCGAAAAACATAATCAAATTTGTTCAGGAAGGCAATCGTTTTACTGAAGGTTTGGAAAGGATTCTTAATTCTAAATTTCAAGTTTCTGCATTCAAAAATTATGACCTTGCCGGAGCCAGTGATCGCTCTGGCTGGACAGGGAACCTCTGGCGTTTAGGACATACAGCCCACGTTGCACGTTTAGATAATGATGGAACTCCCCATGGGACTAAGATCGATTATGTAGTGGGTAATTCTGGTGGAGAAGAAAGCTTTCTTGCTTTTTGTAATTCACTTCCTAAATACACTCGTAAGGAACGCTGGCTTCATTACGGCATTACTAAAGATTACAAAATAGGACTCTCGAAAAACGAGTGTATATTCACTGAGGAAGTCGTTATTGACCTACTCGCAACTGAAGAAGACCAAAAACAAAAGGAGACAATATGAGTGCTTTTAAAACAATAATAGAATCCATCGAGACTTTAAATACTAAGGAAGACTTGATGAATTTTCATAAGAATATGAAGTTGATTTATGATGCATGGGATCAGCGTCAGAACAAAATAAATTCTGCATCGGCAAAAGCCTTGTCAGTAGGAGATGCAGTTTCTATTTTTCATCCGAGCAAAAACAAGAATATTGCTAATGGAGTGATTAAAAAAATTAACCGAAAGAATATAATAGTTATTACTGATGACGGGGAGAACTGGAATGTCCCAGCTTCACTCTGTACGAAGTTAACTATGCGGATGTTGGAGGTTGCATGAAAGAACAACTAAAAGTAGGGATAACTTTAAATTTCAACGGGGATACAGGCGAAGGAAGTATAAAATTACGTTCAGCCTTTACCGATAATAATGTACTGTTACAGATAGACTGTTTACAGGATTGGATTGGAGAGCTAACAGATATTTATAACAAGGGACTAGAAGAGTTTAGGAATAATGGTTCCTATTCAAGAAAACTTTTTAAGGAGGTTGCATAGGCAAAACGGCTCTCGAAAAGGGGTCTAGAATGAAAGGAAAGCTCATCTCAGGTACTCTGGGGTGGGCTTTTTTTATGCCTTCGCAAACCACTTTATTTTCGGCATGCCTCTGGTACTGGACTCCTCAACAGCCACAATAATATTTGATTCAATAAGATCATTCAGGATATCCATTCTTTGCTTCTGATTCAAGAACCTAGTTTTCCTAGTCAGTTCCCAATTTACAATTCCATCTTTATGATCTTTGATAATACCTTCGATGCGTTTCGATAATTTTTCATTCAGATTATCGGCAAGGTTTTCTTCAATATCTTTTATAGCACGTTGATTCAGGTGTTGAGTTACTTCCACCGCTGACTCGGTGGCCTCGGCATCTATTTTATCTTTCCCAGCCGAAAAGGCCATGATCAATGCAAGCTTCCGAGCGTGTTCAGGTGTACGCACCCACATACTTGAATTCAAATCTGTGGATTCCGATTTCTTTTCACATTGATCCTCGAAGTGATTGAATAATTTTTTAGCTTTATCTGTGTAATCCACAATCAAAGGTTTCGGCCTCCCATGGGTATCTTTTATATTACCTTGTTCCCCTGGATTTATAGATAAATCTCGGAACTCTTTTGCTTTGATCAGTATTGGCTCTGGAATCATGTCTAGAATTTTAGGAGACTGTCTCGTTGCTCTCTCGGTGGTAGCATTAAAAAATAAAAAACGATTGGCTGATCCATCATTAATTTTATCACTGGATAATGAACTCCAGAGACTTGTTCCAGTTGTAGTCCCATAAATCGAACAGCATGGCTGGACAATCACAGCCCTTTCGACTTCTCTGGTACTGGCTCGATCAACTCCGTAGAAAGTAGACTGTGAAGAAGAGTAAAGTTCCATCCAAGCGGTCACACAATCTGAAAGATGTTTGTTAGCTCCCTCCGAAAAGACTGACTTCAGGAACAGGCCAAACTCATCGATAAGAAACAGGCTCGTTGGCCTGAGTGTCATACACCTTTCGATAGCTGATCTGGAAGTTACTTTTTCTCCAGCGAAACATTCGAGGTTCCCTTGTTCATCCAGCATCTTAATGACCATCCTCGGAAACTCTTTCCCTGATCCAGTTCTTCCGATTCCGACACAGAACAAGTTTGTCCGTATGTTTTCTATAGTTCTGACTCGTTGTCCTAACAGCGTTCCAGTGTATGCAAGGGATGCAGCAAGGGCAAGTTCAGGTTGTGGGTATCGGGCATAGTCAGTCATCAACTTTGCCAATTCACCTACAAAACCAGGGGGATTATAGTAGTCCTTGTGGAGTGGCTTTTCTTCCTGGGGCTGAAAAGATTTTGGAACAGCCTGAAGTGGTTTATGGGTAAAGGTTTCTCCAGCTAGATGAAAGAGTGTTCCACCTTCGATCTCACCTCCAGAGAATGACTTCCACTTCGATGCCATCTCGGATGCCTTGTACTTGGGAGACTTCTTTGACCAATCGTCCCACATCTCGAAGCCCTGCCCGTTGAGTGTATACTTTACAGACATCCCAATCTTGTACCAACTCTCATAATCATCAGCCAAATGGGCCACCTTATTCAATGCTAACTGCACTCGCTCGGAGTCATCACGCTTCTGGCTCTCAACTTGCTGAGTTGCATCGAATAGGAAATCAGGCTCGGCTGCCTCGAGTGGTATAGGCTCGGCAGTCTCTTTATATTTAGCATCAGGATCATAGCTCTGGAAACACAATCGTGCTACATCTGAGCAGGAGGGATCAAGGTCTAGCTCGTAGTTATCCTTAAAATATTTCTGTGCAGAGACAAAAGAATCTTTATGTTTAGTTGCATCTTTTACAACTGCAATCCAGAGTTTGACACCCCTCCCTGAAGGTGAGATGTAAGAGGCTACAACGTGGCGATCATTCGCCAGAGTATCTCTAATCTCTCCCACAGTGGAGAACGGAGGGGTGCTAACATTATCAAAGTCTCCCTGCAATAGGCCACTATATTCTTCAATGCCAGAATCTACCTTTCTCCCTTTAGTCCGGCACGATACAGTGATCGCAGGAATCCTTCGTTTTAAATCATCATATCCAGACTTGTCACCTTCCTCTAATTTCTTCCGGCAAGTCTCGATTCTTTTTTTATGTTTACCATTTTTAATTTCAGCAAATACATCTGTAATATCTTTTGCAACTGGGGTCTTATCAAATGCCCCTCCATAGTAATATGATATTTTCACGGCTCTCCAAAGACGTAAGGTTTATAAAAATTTTGATTCTAATACACTTGGGAATTTTCCATGTTCATGTACAAGTACCGCTATAGGTTCGAGTAGCCCTCCACTCTGCCCTGCCTCCACTGCATCGATAACATTTTCTGGTGGTTCTCTATCATTCTCACAGCATTTATTCCACCACTGTTCAGCCTTCAGTCTTGCGTACCCTGTGTGTTGAAAGCAAACCCACTCAGAGAATTTTCTTAGGCCACAGACATAATCAACTCTCATAGTCTCTGTCCCTTTAAACTTATTAAAATGATGTTCATAACGGACTCGGTCTACCTCATGCCACTTCGCTTCACTCAGTATCTTATCCTTTGAAGCATTGGCGTTCAGGACTGTCTCTGTGAATTCAAAATAAAAATCACACTCAGGACAGTAACGTGCAGATGCGGGGACATCGGAGAATCCACATTCAGGGCAGGTTTTAATTGGGGCTTCACCTTCGCCTGAATCTCGTTTCTCTACTGCGATATTATCGATTGGTCCGTGGCGTGAGATGTTCTGACCAAAGTCAAGGATTAAACAATCCTCTTTCTCTTCTGCTACTCGAAGCCCTCTCCCACACATTTGTGAGTACAAACCAGGGGACTTCGTAGGGCGTAGCAGAGCGATCATATCAATGTGCGGAGCATCGAAACCTTCGGTTAGTACAGACACGTTTACGATGCATTTAATTTTTTTCTCGCTGAATTCTTTTAATATCTTTGCTCGGCTCTCTTTAGTAATCTGCGAATGAACTAGGCCAACGCTGACCCCCAAGTCTTCGAGTGCTTTCGTTATCTTTTCCGCATGGTTTATTCCAGAGCAGAATACCAGCCAGCCTTTACGTCCTTCGCCAGCCTCAAGTATTTCCTGTGCATGGTGATTCACTAGCTCATCTGTGGCATATACTAAATCCAGATCGGACCCGACATAATCTCCAGCCTGTGTCCTGACTTTATTTAACTTGACTCTATGTGTAGTTTTTTCACTTACAGGCTTACTCAGATACCCGTCTGAAATTAAGCTCTGGATATTAGCTTCGTAGACTATCTCGTTTAATATTTCCTTCTTTCCACAGAGCAGCCCTGACTTCATTCTAAATGGCGTTGCAGTCAACCCAACTATTCGAGGCTGTCTACCCTTCGAGGTTTGGAGCTTCCACTGGTCTGTCAGGAACTGGCGGTACATACCTTCCCCGTCATGGGGGATGCGGTGTGCTTCATCAATGATGATCAAGTCCTTACCTCCTATATCCGAATACGTTTTACTGTAAACACTCTGGATACCAGCAAACAGGATGTCAGGCTCGGTGTCTCTTGACTTCAGTCCTGCGCTGTAAACACCAACGTCAGCCTTGGGTAGCACCATCAGCATCTTATCTTTATTTTGCTGAACCAGTTCCTGAACGTGGGCTAATACAATTACTCGGACACCTTCCCACTTTTCCTGACAGACTCGAATAAACTCAGCGAGGATGATTGACTTGCCTCCTCCAGTGGGGATACTTACGCATGGGTTCCCCTGCGAATACTGAACGTGCGATAGTAGAGCGTTAACAGCTTCCTCTTGATAAGTTCTCAGATACAAAGTGATACCTCTTTGCAGAGGTTGATTGGAATATCATAGAAGTTCTCTCCCCCAGGATTTCTAGTATTTGGTACATTTTCTATGTATGCATCAATCATATGTTTGCCGTCAATCATTATCGCTTTTGTACAGTCATGGTTTAGTACCCAAAAAATAATCCGTTTACCTTTTAATAATTTCTTCTTCCTTGCTGGGATATGTACAGTGTCCCATTTGAATTCATCTATATAAGTTGACTTGATTTCAACTTCATGCATTACTTCCTCGAAACTTTTAATGTCTGCCCCATAGTCTTCTTGAACCTGTGTATAAATACCTAAAGAGTCTAGGTATTTACGTAAAGAATTTTTTGCCTTCGCATCACAGGCTAGATAGGCTTGTTGATTAAATTGTGCTGGCATTTTTTTTTAATCTCCTTAAATTTTTCGTAGTCCATACCAGCTTTCTGGCGGTTACATGATTCACAGCAGACCACAAGGTTGGATTCATCCCTGTAGACTTTTCGCCATTCCTCTTTACTCATCAGTTTCTCAGTTGGTAAACGCTTCATGTGGTCGAGTTGAAAATTATCTGGATACAATCTAGTTCCACAGTAGTGGCAAGGGCAGGAAATGTCACTATTCCTAGCTCTCATATAGAGTCGAATAGACATAGCTCTTGGGAAACCAGATTTGAACGCTCGGATTTTTCCAGCATCTTTTGCTAAGTAATACGCTTGTTTGTCTTTGCAACTTCGGGAACAGTATTTTTGTGTAGTCTCTTGATTATCTACAGCGGAATATTCTGCGGAACAATACTCACAAATTTTTATCATAGTGCATTTAGACATAAGGTTTACACGCATCCCGACATGACTCAGCTATGTCCGAATGCGTGTATAAGTATTCAGGCAGCCCAAGGTGCAGAGTCGTTATCTTCGGACTTTGTAAATGGAGTACCTGATGGTTTTGGCAGGAGAGCTTCATCGAATTTCTTAAAGCTCTTGATGTCATTACTTGCATCATAGCCATCCTTGGCCTTGACAAACCCAACCTTCACAATAACGGGGATGTTACATAGCTCGTCCGTGGACTTTGGAACAAGCCTTCCAGTTGCGTAACAGAGATCGGTTAGCTGTTGTCGACCGATTTGTGTAGCAATCTCATTAGGATTACTGTACGTAATGTTATGCCACACCACTCTTCCTTTATGTTCGCCATGGGTGATATCCGCACGGCATTTAATGTACTCGCCATTCCCACTTTTAGTAGGCGTTAACACAGCCTCCTTTAAGACGGCTCCGTAGAGGCCAGCTTCGATTGGCTCGAAGTCAGTCTTTTCTGCGGAAGGCGTTAAATTAGTCGCATCAAATTTAAACATCTACTCTCCTTTTTTTTGGTTAGTATTTGGTTGAGTTGCCCCAACCGATTTAACTGCTTCCTCGAATGCACTCCACTCAAGGGGCAGAACGTCTGGTATTCCTGCGATACGAGTCTTACTTTCATACGCAGGATTCGGGGCGAAACAAATCTTTCGCTCACCAGTTCCCGATGCCGTGTACTCCACTTTCCCGAAGGAATCGGATTTACGGCTGGTAATAACTTCATTTCCTATCACGTAGCCAATCATATCAACGTACTCAATCAACAAAGCTTTCCCATGCTTATTAAGCTTGAGTCCGTGGGAGCTATACTCCTCATGCAGGGGATCATTAACCTTAATGATTTGAGTATGAGCAGTCATACATATTGACACACCTTTACTTTTGATCATGTCGCAAGCCTGTAGAAGCTTGCCCCAATACTGGAGGGCGTAAGAGAATCCTCTTCCATAAGGAATATCCGAAGCATCCTTGGCTCCATTCTCTTTACACACGCTTGCTAATATGAGGCGTTCAACCCAATCGAGGCTGTCTATCAGAATCCTTGGATATTTCCCCAGCTTGCCTTCATAAAAAAGTCCCAAGGCTTCCATAAATTCCTCAAAAGTTTTCCATACAGCGAGATGCGGTCTACGTTTTGACCTAGCGATCCGTTCTCTAAATCGAAGACTAACGCTGACCCTTTCTTTTCAAAGGAGTCAGCCCCGAATGTAGTCTTACCACATCCTGGTTCTCCGCTGATGATCAAGGAAAAAGTTTTGGTGTTTATTCCGCTTGATATTAAATCTTTCATTTGCTCTTTATTTTAAAGGTTCTAAAATTACTAACCTGTTTAAACTTTTCAAACAGATTAGGGTGAGTCTTTTCTAAAAGTTTTTGATCAAGGGAAGTCCGGCTTGAATTTGACCAAGTAACTAATTTCTCTCCGCTCTGATCTATAACTGAAGATGAATCTTTCATTATACACATAATCTCTTTCGACACTTGGTCTAAATCTCCTTTCAATTCTTTTATTTGTTTTTTGATTGTAACCCCCGACCCAATAAGATTATTAAGGAATGGGTCACAGGCCATCTCCTTTTCCCTTTCTGCTTCAGGGAATTGTAAAAGACAATCAATAATTGATCGGGGTGGTGGGGCTATTTTAGTTTTAACATGATTGTACCAGAAGATTTTAGCATCTGCGATCATCTCTCTTATAAATTTACTGTCTCTTTTAACAGTATAAATTTTTAGTTTCTGTCCACCAATAAGAACGGCAACTATAAATTTTTTAAAACCTAGATGTTTAGTACAATAAAGGTAGTGTTGGACTTGGTAATAATATGGCAAGGGTATTTGATCTGTTCCTTCTTCACCCCACTTATCCTCCATCCACAAAGAGGTAGTTTTAATTTCCACTCCAATGGGTTCGCCCACTACCTTGCCATCAAGATGGCATTGAAAGATAGGGTCTTCTTTTGAACGGATAGTCCTACTCATCATCCGTATCTTTTTACCAATTCTTCTTGAAAGTTCTCGAAGCACTACTTCTTCGAGTATTGTTCCCCAACGTACCGCTTCATTGTCTGATAAATCTGGTGGCGGTTTCGCTCCAATTTTCTGTTGCCATAATTCAGTTGGGGCGGATTTGATTTTGTATTCATCACTCCCCCCAATACCTCTCATTCTTATCTCTGGATTCGCTTCATTTTTCATTCTATTATTCTCCCCTTTTCTGTGATGTTAATGTTCCCCATATGTTTATTTAACACTTTTGCCATCTTTTCTCTTCTAGCTGTTCCCTCCTTTCCTAAAGCTACTCGATTTCTCATTGCTTTTGTATATGCATGAAGTTCACTAGGCAACAATCTATGATGCCCCGTAATCAGCATATCCACTTCATCTACAATTACGAATTTCATTTCCTAGCTTTCCTATGTGCTTCTGCTAACCTTTTCATGTGGCCCTTTTTCTGCTCTGCCCAATGTTCCTTCCACCTTTTTTCATCCCACGTTACTCCTAGAGGAGTAGTCTGTCGTAGAATTTTTTGAATATTTTCTTGATCATTCATAAGTTTCTCAATACTAGGGTTGACTCTTCAGACCAGAACTTCTTAGCAATAATTTCATTGATAGTCTGATCATCTTTTTTTAAACAATCTCCCACAGATTTTATCATATTATCAAGGTCAGGCTTATGAGCGTGGCACTCACCCACCATGTCAATCCTTTTCTTTTTACTCCAAGATTTTGGCATAGGTAGGTGAAATTCCATGTAGATTTTATCGCCTAATACAAACCCTTCTTTTTCCGCACAGGCAATGAGTTCATCTTTAAACTTCCAATACTTTTTAACACATGGCCTTGGAGGTGGCCACTTATCCCTGCGTGTCATGCGAGGCTTCGCCATGATATCGAGTTTACAAATCATTTCAGACCTACGAGGTCTGGATTAGTCTCTTCCATGAGGTCGATTTCTACACCGAAGCCTTGCAATTGTTCAGTAGACCAGCCCCCTAATTTTAAAGCCACCCCTACTGAAGGTGTTGACCCTGAAATTTGTGGGGACAACTTAGTTACCTTACCACCAGACTTTAAATACTCTTGTATCTCGTTACTGAATTTTGAGTTAGATAACATAGTCACTTCTTCTGTTATTTCCTGAGTTACAAAGTGTTGTTTAATTACGGAAGTAGTTTCCCAAACAGAGTTATCTTGGGTATCCGGCTTTTTATTTTTCCTCTTACTATTAGTTAAAATAATTCTGCAATTCCTTGTACAAACTGTTTGCCTTGAAGTTCGTGGTGTATACTTATCTCCACAAACCACACATTCCTTATCCTTTAAATGTAGCCGGATTAGATCATATTTCTTTCGCCTACGTTTTTCATCATATACTCTTGCACAATTATTTGAGCAGTAACGTGTGCGTAATCCAGTTAAAATCCCCCCACATTCAACACAAGGTTTGCGAGGTTTTTTCATACAGTAATTGACTCGGCAAGATCAGCGTTTTCTTTCCCCCTTGCAACTATTATATCCATCGCATTCTTTTTTACTCTATCCACAAGTTCATCATTTAAAATATTACAGACGATTGGAATTGATAATGATGATTCAATAGCAACATCTTTTAATGTCACTCCAGATTTCTTCATTAATTCCCTAACAGTTAAAGACATATGTTCCCCTCTTATTTATTAAAATATTTAATACAATTGATTTCTTCAATATTATATTAAAGTAATTTTAGGAAAATAGCAAGGGGGAATATGCATTTTTATTCCCCAGGAATATCAGGGAACTAGAAGGGGAAATAAGGTGGGAATAAAATTAATTTATCTGCGGTAGGTTTTTTTAAACCAATCTCTGGCTACTGTTAGGGTTTTTAATTCAGCTTGAGTTAAACTTTTTAACCATGCATCCCTATCTCTCTTTTTTAATCCTCCCATCGGTGCAGTCCTGTCGATTGAAATTTTTAATCCTTTACTAGCTTTGTCTGGACCACCAGCTAAACGGACATAATCACGAAGATATTTTTCTGCTGCTTCCATGTCTCCATATCTCAAGGACTGCTTGAAGTAATAAAGAGCATTACCTTTATCTGTAGGTGTAAATCCTCCAGAACTCACATCACCCATTTTATCGTTAAAATCTCTAATTAAACCACGAATCTTATAGTACGCAGCTTCACCCGGATCACTGGACTGAAGCAGTAGTTTAGATATATTTTTACCCCATCCTCGGCTTGGCTTCCCTGCCAAAAAATCGTAAGGTATGCTTGCAGAGAATACTTTTGAAATGTGTCTCCAGCGATCACGGATAGGTCTTGGGTTAAAGACATCAGGCCAAGTAGCAACCCCTGTAACTGTTTCGTAAAACACTTTGGCAGTAGGAGTTAACCCAGCAGCAAGCTTATTAATAGGGGCTTTCAACATCTCCTCAAATTGTTCCCCAACTGTTTTACCTTGTACATAATCAGAGAATGTATCGTGCAGACTCAACCACGATAATGCATCCGAGAACGCCCCGGAGAATCTCAGACTAACTACTTCTCCATCCTGCCAGACATTAGGTAGCAGGATGTGCAACTGACCTCTCTCAAATTCAGAAAGTTTTTCTTCTTCCTCTGGGAATAATGTATGGTTCCAGACACTGACTAAAGCTGTCATAGCTGCAAACTCTGCTATTTTAACACCACCATAAATCACTTTTTTTGCAGCTTTACCGGGAACCATTTTTGCTAATTTTTTTGAGACTGTCCCAGGATTTGTTTCCTTGGCAGAGTTGGCAAGCAGACGTATGTATCGGGGGGTGTTGATCTCTGTCCAAGACCAGAACGGCATCAGGTGTTCACGAATGAACTGCCCTGCATGAGAGATGTTCCCATAATCACCAATCAGTTCTCTGGTTAGTTTTGCAGCCCTGTCCCCATCATCTTTAATCTGGTCTATCTCATGTGATTTAGAAGCAGCATATATTTTATCTTTAGGATTCTTTGCAATCTTTTTCTTGAAATATCTGAAAGCAGCCAGACGTAGAATATTCTCACGCAGTGTCGTGTATTCTTTTGCATTTTTCCAGTAGCCTTTTGCTAATTTTTTCGGCCCGGTTTTTATATCCTCTGCTACAGCCTCAATTCCTTGAACCCATGTTTCATCCTTCATGTTCGAGGGTCTGCCGTTAAAGAGCTTGTCATACATTCTGGAAAAATCATCCACCTCTGTAATTGCAAAGCCAGAATCGATTACACCCTTCTTCCTTGCATCAGCCATTTCTTCTTTTAATTCCTTACTTAATTTATGTTTTTTCAGATCATGGAATAAGTCTTTTGCCGCCTGTTTTGTTTCTTCTAAAATCCTAAAATCATAAGCAACGGCAATATCAATATCACCAGAAGAGTTATTCAGGTTGTATTTGATCAACCTTTCAGGATTCAAAAGAACCCACTTCTTCCAAGCTTGTAGAGTCCATGCAGAAACTGCAGCTATACCTTCATTAGGCTTCCTGCTTTCGTTCAAGGTCTTGGCAAGCTCTTTAGGGATGATCCACTCCTCATCCTTACCCTTGATTATACCCTCACCTATATCACCTTCTGTAACTTCAACACCCTCAGTCCTATCCTGTTGGGTACGCTTCGGGAGCTTCTCACCTTTTTCAAGGGCTTCTTTATTTTCTTTTATCTTGCGGTCAGTTTTATCGACCTGTTCCAAGACCTCCTGTGCTACCTTATCATTCAAGGTATAAGTATGGAACCAGACAGAGTCAGGGTTAGGTTTCCAGACTGTGTAGTCCTTCCAATCCTCAGAGTTCCGCAGCAAATCGTCTACTGTTGTTTCCTCTTCTTTGGCCTGTGCTTTTATTTTACTTGCCTGATCTTCTTCCGTTTTGATTTTCTCAAGTAATCTCTTAGTTTCAAGCTGGGAACGCATCATTGACATAACAGCAAATTCAGCATCAAGGTACGATGTGTTGTAGTCCTTTATACTGCCAGTTCGAGCTTTCTGCCAGCCCTGTTTCTTTGTACGAACCCCAGCCTTCTGGGCATTCACATTAAAGTCACCCTTAAACTTATCCTCCATTTCCATAAACTGGATGACTTGATGGTGGTAATAAGCTTCATCATTCCTGAGTTCTTCCGAAAGCAGTCCTTCATCAATCAGCTCATTTTTTAAGGTATTCATTACCTCATTACGTTCAGCTACTGCCTCCTCTATAGTCTTGCCGGATTTAGTTTTTGTCTTCCGGGCTTTCTGTTTGTTT
>Ga0098052_1001170_pt1 | contig 16594 bp, 9 predicted proteins | sample 15_taG_FD_81591 | JGI IMG/M metagenome (GOLD analysis project Ga0098052, IMG submission 81591) | Marine viral communities from the Subarctic Pacific Ocean - 15_ETSP_OMZ_AT15312 metaG | ecosystem: Environmental > Aquatic > Marine > Oceanic | place: Pacific Ocean | collected 2015-01-18 | reverse complement strand
GATCTCTTGTTAAAAGCTATTCTATTTTCAGGGGGACGCTGGGACATTGAGTCTGTACGCGAAGAAGTAAGAGCAGGTCGGCAGCATTTATTTCTTGTTTATGACGAAGACAAGAAAGAAACAAAGGCTGCTTGGACATCTAAGTTTGTAGAGTACCCCGGTTCTAAGGCTTTGCAGACCTTGTTTATAGGCGGCTCTGGGTACGATGAGTGGTTTGGGGAAGTAAACAATCTTATCAAAAGTTGGGCTGAAGATAACGATTGTAATTTTGTTGAATTTATTGGCCGTAAGGGTTGGGAAAGAAGGCTGAAAAAGATTGGCTGGACTTCTGAGTATTGTTCTTATCGAATGGAGGTTTAGCTATGGGAAAAGGCGCATCGTCCGCCCCGGCGGGGCCGCAGACATCAAAGGTTACTCAGACAACGAGTAATCTTCCTGCATATGTAGAGCCGTATTTTACGAGACTGCTGGACAGGGCTGAGGTTCAAACTAATCTGCCGTATGAAACTTATGCTGACGCTAGGATAGCAGAGCCAACAGCGTCAGGGGTTGCTTCTGAACAGTTAGCCCGTGACATAGCGACAGACACTGCTTTGCAGACTAGCTTTGATACAGCAGGTACTGAATTTGCTGAACAAGTTGCTCGTCCGACTCAATTTACAGGCACTGATCTTGTTGGGCAGTTTGATCCAGCAACTTCGTTTGCCCAGTATGCAGCGCCCACTGAGGCTGTCTTGGCTGCACGAGACCCTCGCACTCAAGTGCAAAGCTTTATAAATCCTTATTTGGAAAACACGCTGGCGCAGCAAGAGGTTTCCGCACAGCGACGGTTTGACGAAGGTCAGGCAGGAAGAGATGCAGCAGCCATACAGGGCGGTGCGTTTGGCAGTAGCCGAAGAGCGGTTGCAGATTCACTGGCGCAGCGCGACCTTGATGAAAGACTTGATCAAATGGGTGCTTCGGCAAGAGCCGATGCTTTTGGCCAAGCCCTTCAAGCGGCGACTGGTCAACAAGAGCTTGCTCTTAAAACAAGGGCGCAAGCTTTATCTGACGCGGCAGCGCAGCAAGAACGAAGATTGGCAGCAGCAGAAACCGCTGATCGTCTTGGTCTTGCTGGAGCCGAAGCAATGCTGGGTGCTGCCCCAGCTTTACAGAAGACTCGACTAGAACAGGCTGCTGCTTTAGCGGGTGTAGGTGAGTCAGAAAGATTAAGGCGACAGGCAGAACTTGATCTTGGTTTCCAAGATTTCATTAACCAGCGTGACTACGAAAGAGGTCAGCTACAGTATCTGTCTTCAATTCTTCGTGGTGTGCCTATCACACCAGAATCAGAAGTGCGCCGTATGGAGCCGCCGCCCAGTCCGTATGCTCCTCTTCTAAGTCTTGGCTTGGGCGCTGCTGGCTTGTCTAAGCTGCTGGGGTAAAGGGGAAGTAAGATGGTAGCAAACCTTGTTCAAATTCAAGATAAGCTGAAAGACCTAAGCGATAATCAGCTTAGGATTGCTTATTCTCAAGGCACTGTTCCTCAGTTTCTGATTATGACCGAGATGGGTCGTCGCAAGGAAATGAAGGAAGAGTACCAGAAGAATCAAGCCCAAGGTTCTACGACTGTCGCGGAGGACATACTTTCTCCTGCCGCTAACACAGCGCGTGGTCTAGGTGCTATGGCGCAGCCTCAGAACAGGATGGCTATCCAGCCACAAAACTTGCCTATTGAGCAGTCAATGGCAATCATGCCGCCGTCCCCTCAACCAATGGCTAATAAGTTACCAGTAACTCGTATGGCTGATGGTGGCCTTGCAAAGATCAAAGCGCGTAATGGTGCAAGCCTTGGTTACGACCCCTCCTATCGTGACGCCTTATTTCCGGGCGGGAGTTTTAGCCCTAAGGCTTTTCGGGAACTTTACCTTGGCCAAGTACCTGCGAATCAACAAAGCCAGAGCATGGTGAGAAGTGGACTTATGGCAGGTTCCGATGTCGGGGCTGGAACTTTTTATACTCCAAGATACGCTATGGAAGCAGCGTTCCCTACTCCCACTTCTAAATCTAACTCCGCCTACTTCAGTGATAGGGCTGCGCGTACTAGGGCTATCGAAGAAGTTGCTGCTACTTATAAGAAGCCCAGTCCTTTGGATAGCCTTTTTAGGTCGCTCGCAGGTGCCGGATCGTATTCATTCCCGCCGGGCGGTAGTGGTCGGCCTAACCCTAAATCAACCGAAGAAGTTGCTGCTACTTATAAGAAGCTCAGTCCTGTGGTTGTGAGCAAAGACGCTGCGGGTGGATTTACGGACGGTGCGAACTGGAACTCTACAGCACCAGCACCAGCACCAGCACCAGCACCAGTACCAATAGCTAAACCTGTGACGTCTGTTGTTCGTAAGCCGTCAAATGTAAATGTAGCTGCATTGCTGCCTGAGCCTTCGGCCAGTCCCGTTGCTGGGTTTAATACTAATTTTGATCCGTATGAAGAAAGGTTAAAAGCAGCCGCAGGAAGAAAGCAGCCAGCGGTTACTTATAGCCCGTCCCTTACTAGCGCCGAAGCGGCGGCACAGAAAGCGTTAACAGATGCACAGGCGGGATTAACGGCTGACTCTGCGTATAAAGATTTAGCTACGGCTTTGACTGATAGGAGAGATGCTATTGGTGGCCAGCGCGATGAGGCTGCTGGACTGGCGCTTCTCGAAGCCGCTGCTAGAATTGCTGGTTCTAAAAGCCCGTACATTACTCAAGCTATTGGCGAAGCAGCCCCTGCGATTGCAAGCTACGGTAAAAGCTTAAGCGAAGTTAGAAAGCAAGAGAATGCTTTGTTTGATGCAGAAGCTAAACTGACCCAGCTAGAAGTAGCAGAAGCCGCTGGCAGAAAAGACGAGGCTTCAAAGTTGCGTGGAGAGCTTCGTGATCTTGATAGGGTGCGTCGAGAGGTTGATGAAAAAGCTTTCAATAGATTTGAAAAGACGCGCAACCTTGAGATCAATGTAATTAAAGCCGAACAGCAGTTTGCTACTGCAAGAACCACTGAGGACCGTGAGAACGCAAGATTTCGGCTTTCAGCAGCAAAGAATGCAAGAGAAGAAAACTCTCTTGCAAACCAGCTTGGAGAAACTCAAGCTAACATTGTTGAGCTTGAAGACTTGCTTCGTAGTGGGAAAAGCAGGGGTGGTCAACCTTTGACCGATGCTGAGAGAGCAGCGGTGCAAGATCGCATTGGAGAATTAAAAACCAGAGGAAAAGATATAGCTGGTTTAGTTAAGTCAATGAAGGGTGATGATCTTTTAACGGCCACAAGAAAGCAACAGCTAGTTAAGAGCTACAATGCCCAAATTGATAGTATTAAAAAGACACTAGGTTTTGGGGTCGGTCTTTATATTAAACAGGCAAAGGCAAAGGGTCTTACAGAAGAAGCGGCTAGAAAAGAGTTTGATAACTTGAGGAAACAGCAAGGTGTCATGCAAAGAGAAATTAACCGCTTGTTGGGTCTGGATATTCCAAGTGGGGCCGCACCGGCTGGTGGCGGCGGAGCGAGGTCATTAGCTGAATTTAGGGCGGCGGTGGCGGCGGGGAAATAATTTATGGGTCAGGTAATTGACATACCTAATGTTGGTCCTATTGAGTTTCCTGATGGGATGTCTGACGCTGAGATACTGGGGATTATTGATAACGAGATCATCCCTAACCAACAGCAAGGGCTTTATAGCACGGCACCCGCTCCTGCCCGACAAGAATACGTCTACCCCTATGACGCACGAGACAAAGCAGGTTTTTTTGATCGTGTGGGCGAGTCTTTTGAGTCTGGCGTTAGCAAGGTTCGTGGGCTTAGTGCCAGTGCTGTTGAGGCTACGGGTGAGCTAACAGGGTCCGAAGACCTTACAGGATTTGGCCGAGAAGGTCGCGAAGCTTTTGGTAAAAGAGAGCAAGAGCGCGAAATTCCTGCCATACAATTTACCGACATAAATAACTTAGGTGACGTTGGCGAGTGGCTTACGGACACCATCCCCGAACAAACTGTAATGTTTGCTCCTTCGATGGCTGGTGGTTTAATAGGAGCAAAGCTTGGGGCAAAAGCAGGGGCAGTAGTAGGCTCGTTTTTTGGCGGCGTTGGGGCAGTGCCGGGAGCCGCAATAGGTGGAACGATTGGTGGTTTGCTGGGCGCATTTGTTCCTTCGCTTGCCCTTGGTGTAGGCGAAGTCCAAGAGTCAATTAAGTCGAAAGACCCATCTGTTGTAAATCCTGAAGCAGCATTTGCTGGAGGTACTGCAATAGCGGCGCTTGATTCAATTCTGCCCGGAAAGATTGGAGGGCAGCTTGTTAAGCGATTAGGAACACAATCTGCCGAAGAGGTGGCAAAAAGAACGCTACTCAAGCCTGTCAAGCGGGAGTATCTCAAGGCTGCTGGTAAGGGTATGGCTGTTGAGGGAATTACCGAGGCTATGCAGGAAGCAATAGCAGAGGTGACAGCGGTTGAGGCCACCGGACAGGAACTGGATGGCGCTGAACTAAGAAAGATGATGATCAATGCTGGTGCTGCTGGCGCATTGATGGGCGGTGGCGTTAGAACCGCGTCTGAAAGATTTAAGAAAACCAGAACTCAAGAAGAAGTAGATCAGGTACAAAAGCTTTTAGACAAGCTGGAAGCAGAGCGAGAAGCTCGCGCTCGTGAAGCTATTACTCCCGATCCAGATGGACCTCTTCTTCTAAGTTACAACGAGGCAGAGTTTACGACTGATAGCCCCTCTCAGGTTGTAGAGACTATTATTGACGAGACAGTCAATGATGTCGCCCCTACAGGTTTGGGGGAAGATATCGGGTCGGGTGCGCCCCTTGGCCCATTCACTGTACGCGAAATGCCTAGCGGTGGATTTGCAGTTGTTAATGTTGCGGGTGAAGTGCGGACACCGTCTTTCCAAACTCTTGACCTTGCTCAAGAAGCTGCCAATCTTTTAACAGAAAGAGTGCCGACAGCTATTGAAGCTGCTGAAGCTGAGTTCACACAAGCGGCAGCAAGTCGTGCGCTTGAAGATAATAAGATTGAAGAAACCGCTGCTACTCTAGATGCCGCTAGAGAAACAGTGACTCCTCTGGGATTTTTTAGCCGTGAGGAAGTTGGTAAAAAAATTGCTTCCCAAATAGATCGCAAGCGGACTATGGCTGTTTCTCTCAGACCGGGAGAGATCGTGCAAAACGATGGCCTTTATACCATTGAAGAGGTGGCTGAAACAGGAGCCTCTAACAAGGTTTTAAGCGCCATCATTGCTAAGAAAAAACCACTTACAGAAGACGCATCCCTTAATGTCACGGTCAGGGACATAGAAGACCTAGCGTCAACCAAGAACATTCGCTTCGGTGATGAGTCGTTCAAGACGTTTGCGTTGAGGACGACAGGCAAATCAATGCCGCAAAATATGTCGCAGGTGCAGCGGAATGTTTTGTTTGAGCGGCTGGACGCGATGCCGGAGTTCAAAGAAGAAACTTCTATTCCTGTTATTAAGTATCCTCATTTCACGGCACAGCAGATTGCTGACGTAGCAAAAGTAATTAGGGAAACGGGGACAGTAGCGGTTTGGAAAGACACTTCAAAGCCGCCCCCTAAAGCAGCTAAAGTTTCAGATGCGTTAATTCTAGAAGCAGTTGGCGCACCTAATATAAAAGGCGCTCGACGGAAAGAAGTAGCTGGTGAAATCAGGCGGGAGCTTATTCGTCGCGGAATACTAGACAAGAACGGAACAATCAAGCGTCGCTTGGTTATGAGGGGCAGTCCCGAAAGAGCGGCTCCGCCTAGTGTAAAAAAACAAGAACTGTTGCAGAGACTTAAGCCTTTAGCTAGGGCAATTAACGATAGGTTCCAAGCAAGGGTAAAAGCCAATCCTGCGCTAGAGGGCGTCAGGCTTAAGTTCAACAACTTAATTGAAAGTATAGAAAGCGGAGAAATCCAAGCTGACGCTGAAGGTGTGTTTAGAGCCGAGGAAGAAGCTGGTCAGCTCATTAAGACTATACGGTTGGCGATTGATACTGTTGTTGATCCGTCAAAGTCAGATCAAGAAAACATATCTGCTCTTGCCGAAGTGCTTGATCACGAGTTTATTCACGCAGCTTACGAAGCTGGTGTTGTTACTGATCAAGAGAAGGCAGCATTAGAATCTTTTGTGAAGAAAGCCAAACGGCCCGGTACTAACAAAACATATTACGAGGACAGGGTCGAAGCCTTTAGAGATAATCCTCCTAGTGAAGAGATGCTTGTAGAGGAAGCTGTAGCGGAAGCGTTCCGAGATTACGCCGCAGGTCGTCGCGTGTTCCCGCCTAAGACGCGAAACATTTTCCGTAAGATTGCTGAGTTCTTTAGGCTTGTTAAAGAAGCGGCGGCAGACGCGGACATCATAACTGGTAACGAGATATTCCAGCGTCTTGATGCTGGTGTGGCACCCCTTCGAGGGAGACGGTCTGGCGGCAGGGCTACAGAGACAACCGCTACTCCAGTTAATCTTAACGCAGCAGAGACAGCTACGGTTGAAAGAGAGGGTCGTGTTCCCGACTTCCCGACAGCCGAAAAGTTCTCTAGAAAACGTGCCCGTAAGACACCTGCTCCAGTTGGAGAGAACCCGTTCCCCACCCCTCCTGAAGACGAAATACAGGCACGTCTAGGCAGGAAGGCAAAAAGGACAGATGTTGCGGGTGCTACCGAGTCTACAGGGCCGCGAAACCAACGCCAAGAAATCGTAAACGATGATGGGGAAGTAGTCGCTGTTGTTGGCAAGATTACATTTGACGACTGGATCAATCAGACAGAAACCCGTCTTGATGATGCTGGGATAGCGGCGGCACGGGAATGGTATCCAGAAGCAGCTAAGTCGTATCAAAAGTATTTTGGCAAAGACTGGCCTAACTTTTTAGCCGCATGGCTTATGGCTAACCAACAGGCTAGTCCTTCGACAGCGGCTATGAATGCTGTTCGCTCAAGAGAGCAAGCCCTTACGCAAGCGGCGCAAGCTCCTGTTTCACAAGAAGTAGAAGCTGGTTTAGCGGCAGATAGGCTATTTGATTTCTGGATGGCGATGGAGGCAGGTGGGGAACTGCCTTTAGGGGGCGCACAGAAACTCTACGATTTTATAGACAGTGGGCTTCTGCGAGAAACGCGGTCATGGATGGGTGACGATGTACGCGGCGGGGCACCTGCTGTTGCAGACGTTCATTCTCTTAGAGATACTGGGTTTGTTGACGCAACTTACCAGCAGTTTTTGCAGGAAAACTACGGTGTGCGTGTTGAGACTGACTCGTCAGGCTCACCGAGCGAAAATCAATACGAGCGTTCAGGCGACTTTATGAGGGCGCTTAGTGATCACCTCAATGACATAAACTACAAGGGCGGCGGCTGGACGCCATATCAGGTGCAGTCTGTTGGCTGGATGGCGATAACAAAATTCCTTGGTAAGCCGGGGCAAACAGCCGAAGAATCAATTTTGTTTAATATCAGGAACCTGCCATTTAAGGTAGCTTTCGGAGAAGGCTCTCCTTACTCCGAGACCTTTGTAGATTATTATCAGTTACCTGCTATCGGGCAAAAAGAAGTCACGGGTATAGCTGCCGAAGCTGCTGCTGATTTTGCCAGAGAAGTGACAGGCGTTGCTGAAATAAATCGCTATGTTTCTACGGGCGGTCGGCTTGACGATAGTCTTAATCCAAACATGGTAGAGCAAGTTGTTGCTTCTCCAGAAGCTATGATGGATATGGCTAATATCATCGGTTATCTGGTAGAGCAGACAGGAATGTTTCCCTATCGGATTGTGCCCACTGAAACAAGCAAATCTAAAGCCGCTTTAAAAATTCGCCCCAGTGATGTGTCAAAAGATTTGTTGAACAATGACACAAACATGGCCATACTGTGGGACAAGATACGCAATGCTGAACTAGCAGGAACCAAGAAAGCTGAAAAACAATTAGCCAAAGAACGCAAGGCTGGGAAAGAGGATGCCCGGTTACCTGACGCAGATAACATTATCACGGGGTACACTGGGACTATTGACGAGAATGGCAACGCGGCAATGCTTATTCTTTTTGATACAAAGAAAGCCGGTTTGTTATCTAGGTTAGAGCCTGATGGTGATGTAGCTACCGCTATCTCTCAAATTTCTGAGGAAATGGGCATTGATCTGGAGGGTGAGACAGCTTTTTACGAAGGCGATTCTGTAGAAAACAAGTGGACGGAGGACAATACAGGTGGCGTTTACTTACAAAGGATCGATCAAAGATACGGACCCGCTGTTGCAGAAAGGGTCAAGAATTTTAAGCGGAGCGAACTTGAACCTTTACTCGAAGACTCCATCACAAGCGCAAGACTCAAGTATGGAAACAGAGAAAAGTTTAGTCGCCGGAGTACCGACAGCGCCGTCGAGAGCCGCATACCCGACAGAGCAGGACTATCTCGAAGCGAGAGACAGCTACAGGCACAGGATAGGTCGGGTGCTACCGCGCAAGAAGAAGTAAGGGTAGAAGGGCTACCAGCTTCCTACAATATACCCGGAACAGGCCCAGTTCCCACTGAGCCGTTTGCACCAGCGAGACAAGCTGCCCGTGACTATGGTCAAACCGTTGGGCGCAGTGTGCCTGAGCTTGTTGGTAATTACGTTTACGGACCAGTGGACGGAGAACGGGCAACTCGTATAGCGCAAGCATACGAAGACATGCCGAACACCCCAGAGGATTCCTTTACGCAAGCGGCTTATGACGCTTTGGCAGAAGAGGTCATGACGCAGTATGACTTCATCAAAGACACGGGTCTTGAGGTAGAGTTCTATCCGTCTGACGTTGACCCTTACGCCGCCTCGCCGCGTGAGATGATCGAAGATGTGAAACAAAACAATCATATGTATGTCTTCCCCACGGATGCGGGGTACGGCATGGACGGGGTTACTGCGGAAGAAGTAGCTGACAACCCGATGCTTCGCTTTACTGACGAGTTTATATCAGGTCGTCGGGCAAGGGTGAATGACATCTTCCGAGTGGTTCATGATTACTTCGGTCACGTCAAAGAAGGCTTTGGGTTCAGAGCTGCTGGAGAAGATGCTGCATATGCCAGCCATGCGGTTATGTTTAGTCCCTTGGCACGAGCGGCACTGGCGAGTGAAGCCCGTGGACAAAATTCTTGGGTTAACTACGGGCCAGCAGCCAAGCAAAATGAAACCGCTTCTGCCGCTGATACAGTTTATGCAGACCAGAAAGTCGGGATACTGCCAGAGTTTGTTATTAACGAGGGCATTGAAAATCTTGTAGAGCCTGTCAATCTTCAGGAACTTCAGGACGAGACCAACTTTAATACGCAAGAATCATTTGTTCCTGATGAAAAGTTTTCGCGTAAGTATCCGCAAGACCCAGCCGATGTTGCTGCAAACAGGTTTGTTAAACGGGCACGGGCTGACGGTACACGCAGTGATGTTTGGGGTAAGCTTCCATTCAACGGTAAATTCTTAAATGTGCGTATGGCCGCTGGTCAGAATTACGAGACTGGAGGCTATGGTTTAAAACACGCCAGCCTTCATGACGAAGACTACCAAGGTGTAGAAGATTTACCTTTTACAAGTTCTGCTAGCGCAATAGGTTCTGCCCTTGATGCATTTACACAAGCGCGGATATCTGGTGTTGACAAGTCAAGATTTAAATTAAAGCAAAGCGACAAACGTAATGCACTGGAATTGATCTGGAGGCCAACAGGATCAAGCACTGATGTTGTTGTGGTATTTGATAGACAGGTAGACGATAAGTCAGGGCAGGAATTTTTAGGAATTACCACATCTTATCCTGACAGCGAGGTTCTCCGTGAAAAATATAACAGAGAAGAAGTAGAGCGGCTGAGGAAGAGCGGTGTCCTTGGCCCTAATTTTGCAGCTACTTCGCCAACCGCACAGGAAACTGTCTTAACATTTACGACAAAGAAACCTACTGATCGCCCTGTCTTGAAGCTTAACAAGGCTGCAAAGGAAAAGTTTTCTAGGGGCGGCACGGTCAAGGACGAAAACCCTGAAGTTCAGGAAACAATCAACAGAACGCAAGCTGTTAATACAGAGGAGACCGCTGGTCAGGCTTGGCTTAGTGCAGTCTTTGGTGATTACACAGACAGTGTATTGTTTAGCAATAACTGGGACTTGATTAAAAGTAAATTTAGAAAAGGTATGCTTAGCAAATATGAAGCTATATCTGTTCTTTCCAGAAAAGCAGCAAAGGTTGCGGGGGAAGTTTTAGCGGATGCCAACGCATTCTCTGCTGTCCTCATGGCTGAACAACATGCGGGGGTAACAAAGGCTGCTTTCTATGACGGGGTTCCCGTCTACGATAAGGAGCTAGGGTTTACCTATGTAACGAGCGATATCGAAGGGCAATCAATTCGCGGCCTTGCTTTTATATTAAGCCCTGTTTTAGAGAACCGCGTTGTTTCTCAGTTTGGCACCTATGCTCAGGCAAGAAGGGCGCAAAGACTTAACAAACAGAAAATCAATTCTGGCATGACTGATCAGGATGTCCTTAATGGTCTGTCGCTTGGTGACAAGTATGATTACTTCGCAGAAGTCTTTGATGAATATCAGGTCTGGAACAGCTACCTAGTTAAGTACATGGTTGACACTGGGTTGATCACAGCCAAGATGGGCCAGACGTGGATTGATACTGCTGATTATACCCCCTATTACAGGCAGTCCTTAGAGGGCGCTGACGGAACTCAAGACCTAACATACTTCTATCCCGGCGATCCTACGCTTGGAACCTATGGTCAGGGCTTGGCCCCCCTAAAAGGAGCGGAGGGAAGCGAACGGTCTCGTATCCCCCTAGACGGTAAGCGAGTTGATAAGCGTCTTGTTGGCGCTGGCCGGGTGTTCCAAATAGATATAGACGGGCAGGTTCAGCCGGAACAGTACGACAGTTACAACAAAGCCGTCGCGTCTGTTCGTGCCCTAAGACAATCTAATCCAGATGTTTCGGTCGATCTTTATGCCGCCCCTCGCAGGGTAGATGATTTTCTAGATAACGTCGCAAGGAACACAGCTACAGCAATACAGGGCGGCATGAAAAATATAGCCGCTCAAAGGGTTATCAGGGACTCCCTGACCTTGGGGGTAGCTTCTGAGGTTGCTCCTGATGAGTCAGGAAACAAGCCAAGACAAACTGTTCAGATACGAGTAGACGGTGTTGATCGTTACTTTGAAATTGTTGATGAATTTCTCTACACGAGCATGACAATTCTGGGGCAGAACACCGACAGTATTATGGATAATGTGTTTGTCGGTTTCGCAGCAACTCCAGCAAAGGTGTTGAGGGAACTTGTTACAAGAGACCCCGGATTTATGTTGCGGAATATGATGCGTGATACGTTAAGCGCGTGGGTTACATCGGGGCAAAATTACATACCAGTTATTGATAGCGCAAAAGGCGTTATGGACGTTATACGAGGCAGCGAGTCTTCCGAGGCTTTAAGGCTGGCTGGGGTTTTTGGAGGGTTTGATTTTGCCGGAACCCCTAAGGACATGGCTAAATACATCAAGAGTAAAACAAAAACTCAAAAACCATCTGGTGTTTTAGAAACAGCGGCTAGTCCTTTTAAAAAATTATGGGATGCAACTACCGTTGCAACCAGTGCCTCAGAATCAGCAACAAGAATTGCGGTTTATAAAAGGGTTTTGGAAAAAACTGGCAATGAAGCCCAAGCTGTTTTTGAGGCGCTTGAAGTTCTTAACTTTAGCAGACGCGGGTCGTGGCCATTAGTTCGCATTTCTACTGCTGTCATTCCTTTTCTGAATGCACGATTGCAGGGGCTGGATGTCCTGTACAGAGCCGGTTTTAGCAAAGAAACGGCGAACCCAAACGCTTCTCGAAAGGCAGCTATTGCAAAGGCTTCTCTTATTGTAAGCGCAACGGCTTTGTATAGCGTTCTTATGAGAGATGAAGATTGTTACAAGAACGCGACTGCTGAAGCCAGAGATTTAAACTGGTTTGTGCCCACACCTTTTGGCGGGGCTTGTGTAAAAATACCAGTTCCGTTTGAGGTTGGTTTCTTATTTAAGACAATACCTGAGCGGATTATGCAATGGTCGTTTGACTCTGACACAGGGCAAGATGTTCTAGATTCTTTGAGGAGAGGCGTCACCTCAACACTAGCAGTTAACCCCCCTCAGATTATTACTCCTGCTGTGGAGGTAATTACTAATTACTCAGTCTTTTCGGGGAGAGAGATTGTTCCTGCTTATATGAAGAGCTTGGACTCTGACTATAAGAAGTTCCAAGGGACCAGCAGTCTTGCGCTTAATCTCGGCAAACAATTAAATATGTCTCCGCTCAAAATTGATCACCTTATCAAAGGGTATACCGGGACATTGGGAAGCTATGCTTTGTCAGCCGCAAGTCATATGATAGATGCGTTCCAATCTCCCGATAAGTCGCTACCTCCCGATAAGAATTGGTACAGCCTTCCTATGGTGAGGAGCTTCTTCCAAGACCCTAACAGTCGCGGCACTGTCATTCAGTTCTATGAGCTAGACCAGCTTGTTAAAACAGCCGTTAATACTTTTAAGGCGGCTGAGCGTGAAGGCGATGCCGAAAAGATTACAGAGATTGTGACTAAGAGGGGAACGGTTCTTGCCTTGGAGAATGAGGTAAAGAGAATTCGTCAGCAGCTTAAGGAGGTGCGAGAACAGAAGAACGAAATCCTCAGGTCATCGATTGACCCGGAAGCAAAGAGGGAGTTGCTTAACATCATTAGGCAGCAGGAATTAGCTATCACAGCAGCGGTGCCGATACTCAGAAAGATAGCAGTGCAATGAGTGCTTACAGGCTTGCACAGATTGTAAAGAAGCCCTTTCGCAAAGCCTGTCTGTGGGGAGACAGGAGGTTCTTTGATCCCTCTTCAACCCCATTGTCTAGTGAGTTAGAAAAAAACTACTCCCCTATACTGGACGAGACCAAAAAAATTATGGAGCGATACGATGACTTCGCGCCATTCCAAGATATATCCCCGGATCAGACTTACATAAGCAACGACGACAAGTGGCGCATGTTCTTTCTTAAGGGGGCTGGCATAACTTTTAAGAAGAACGCTTCTAATTTCCCCGCCCTCATGGGCATACTCAACAAAGACAGGCGGGTTGTTTCTGCGTACCTTTCTGTCTTAGGCCCAGAAAAGGTGCTTAACCCACACGAAGGGCCGTGGGCTGGGGTACTGCGTATGCATATGGGTTTGATTATACCCGATCCAAAGAAGTGCCACATCAACGTAGAGGGTGACAAGTATCACTGGCAGAATGGCGAGGTCGTTCTGTTTGATGACACATACAATCACTACGCCGTCAATGAAACTGACGAGTTACGGGTGATACTGTTTATAGATTATATGAGACCTATGAGGTTTCCGTATAACCTGATTAACTCGACGGTTATGAAAATAAGCTGGGCCTTTCCATACATATGGAGACCGTTGCTAAGGCACAGGCGCTGGTCACGGAAATTCTATGGCTACAAGTTACCAGTAACTTAAACGAGGCTAGGCATTATGGATATTGACAGGTTAATAACACAGTTGAAGGTTCACGAAGGGGTGCGATCTAAAGTGTACCTTGACACAGAAGGCATTGAGACCATTGGCGTGGGGCGCAATCTCAAGGATAGAGGTCTATCAGATGATGAGATCGAGTTGATGCTTGCCAATGACATCAGGGACTTTCAGGAAGAAGTAGAGAGCGCCTTCCCGTGGTGGTCTGGTATGGATGACGTGCGTCAGAGGGTTGTGGTGGACATGGCTTTCAACATGGGGCTTGGCTCCTTGTCTAAGTTTGTCAACACACTCGCTCATATTGAGAACGGGCGCTACGAAGAGGCTAGTGTTGAGATGCTTGACTCGAAGTGGGCAAGGCAAGTGGGTGACCGCGCAAATGTTTTGAGTGACATGATGAAGACGGGAGAGGACAATGGCTACTAAGAGAAAGAAAACCCTGCAAAAGGACAGCATTTACGAGGAGTACGACGTTGATGGGGATGGTGTGGTTAGCGATGCTGAACTTGCAACAGTCAAGGCCATACACGAAACCGAAGTTGCAGAAGAAAAGGCAGACGCTCAAAGAAAGATGGCTTGGATTTCTATTATATCCATGCTCGTTTTTACTGCTTTTCTTTTCCTTCCTATTTTTCCTGATTCTCGGATTAAAGCTTTGGCTGATCTCTTTGGCCTTTTCTACATCGGAATGGCTGGTGTCGTCGGTTCGTTCATGGGGATGACAGCATACATGAGTGCTAAAAAATAGGAGCTTAGATCGATGCTAAAGGTTTACGCTCTTATTGTGGTGCTGGGTCTTGTGGGTGGCGTGGGCTATGGTGGGTATTATTATTATAAGGACACTCAGCAAAGAATTAAAACGCTGACAAAGAACAATGCTAAACTTGAAGTGGCCAAACAACAGCAAGACGATACAATCCAAACGCTTGTTGAGGATGCGGAAGATTTCCGTGTCCTGAATAAAAAGCTAGCGACTGAGTTACAGAAGGCTGAAGAGTACAGGAATAACTTGATAGATAAATTACGGAAACACGATTTGACTAGGTTGAGCCAGAAGAAGCCTAACTTGGTGGAGAGTAAGATTAACAATGGAACAAAAAAGCTTTTTGAGAGGTTGGAAAGCCTTACTGCTTTACCCCCCGACTCTGCTGCTGTTAAGTAGTTGCGGTAGCTGGAACCCGATTAAGCAGATAGAGGTAAAGACCGTTCAAGTTGAGCGGGTTATTCCCACACAGCAGCGGCCACGCCCACTGAAACTGAGTGACATAACGTGGTATGTCGTAACAGATCGGAACTTTGATCAGTTCAAAAAAAAATACACCAAGCGGAATGGGGAGTTTTTGTTCTACGCATTTAGTGTGAGGGACTACGAAACTCTTTCTCTTAATATGGCTGAGTTACAGAGATACATCGGTCAGCAAAAACAGATTATTATTTACTACGAACAGGCGGTAGAGCCTAAGCCAAAGCCTGAGAAAGGCACTAATGACAAGTCGAAGAAATGAAACAGAACGCATTTGTTTTCATACTCGTCATTCTCTTTGCTGGGCTTGCGCCTCTTAGCGAGGCAAATTCTGCTGACACAAACACAGTCAGTTCTACAGTGGTAACTGACAAGACGCCGCCTACAGCATCTGCTCCAAGCATCGTGGTAAACAATAACGATGTATGCCGCTCCGGTATGAGCGTCGGGGCACAGACAGGGTTCTTTGGATTGTCCACGGGCCACACTGTTATCGATAAAAACTGCGAAAGAATTAAGCTGGCCCGTAGTCTCTACGGCATGGGCATGAAAGTCGCTGGAGTTAGTCTTCTATGTCAGGACTCGCGGGTGTTTGACGCCATGATGATGTCCGCAACGCCGTGCCCCTATCGCGGGAAAATTGGTAAGGATGCAGTAGTGGCTTGGGAAAAGAATTATCTCGAAGCTCCCAACCAGTCTATGTTCTATATCGATTTAGTAAAGAAGGCGCAGGGGAAAGAAGAGGGCGGAAGACTTGGTGGATTAGAAGACGAGTGGCACGATGAAGACCTCAATCAAAACGCTGAGTAATTATATTTACTCGTCAGTCTGTGCTGCTGTGTGCGTCATGCTTTTTTCCGGTGCTGCGATATCTCAAAGTACGGAAGTTGTAGTCGGGTCAGAAACAACTGCCAATCAACTCCCCGGCATGAGTGAGTTTACTACGTCAGGTGGGACTAAAACGGGGGCTGGCACTGGCGCTCAACGAGGTTGCGAAGCTGGAAAGTTTTGCACAGCGGGTACTCAAGGGCCGGGAGGAACTTACTCCACTACGTTTAATTTTGAAGACAACATGACCATTGATGACATCAATCGTGGGTTCACAATGGACTACGGCGTAGATGTTGAATCTCATTCCAGTAACTCTACTCTTTCGTCATGCGTAGGCGGAAACGTAATGCAGGGATCGGACTGCAAAGACATCTTTAATTTAACGCTTACTCTGTCAGAGCAGAACTCTGTCGTTCACAAGTTTGAGCATGAAGTTGAATTGGATTTCACGGGCGTTCGTTCTTTTGATTTCTCCCAGATCATACCGTCAAACAGTTTTACAGAACTTACTGGGGGTTTTGAGTTGTTCGGCATTGACGCTGGCTTCTCAACTGGATTTTTTGGGCCACGGTTTGCCGCGCCCTTTCTTACAACCACGTTTGATCTTATTACGCTGGTAGAGGCGGAAGTCATTGACCTGATTACTGAAGAGATCAGCGCCCCAATAGTTACTGGTGCCCCTGCCCCCGTGCTTTCCGCCCCTGCTCCTGAGCCTGAGATAGCGCCGCTTGCTCCTATTCAGATAGCTGAAGTGCAAGAAATACCAACAATCGAATTGGCCCCACCTGTTGTTGCGGCACCAGCGGCCCCCGAAGAAGTTTCGGTTTCAGAGTCGGTAGTTGCAGAAATAGAAGCAGAAGTTGGGCCGCAGCCAGAGCCGCAACCAGAGGCGGAGCCGCAATCGGAACCTGAACAGGCACAGCCTGACGAGTCAGAGCCTGAGGAGCAGCCTGAGGCGACGGAGGAGCAGCCTGAGGAGCAGCCTGAGGAGCAGCCTGAGG
>Ga0098052_1001166_pt1 | contig 16606 bp, 5 predicted proteins | sample 15_taG_FD_81591 | JGI IMG/M metagenome (GOLD analysis project Ga0098052, IMG submission 81591) | Marine viral communities from the Subarctic Pacific Ocean - 15_ETSP_OMZ_AT15312 metaG | ecosystem: Environmental > Aquatic > Marine > Oceanic | place: Pacific Ocean | collected 2015-01-18 | reverse complement strand
ATCATACGTGGATTCCGTATACCTGAGAACAGAGGTGTGAAAGGTAACGCACCTGCACTTGCTAACAGTGGCAAGATACCTAACTTAAAGGTACAGTTACCTGACCCTAACAGTATACCCGGCAACATAGTTGTGCGTTCTGGATTCGACCCGATACAAGCATATCAGCATGAGACAATCGGTACAGGCGGTATGATACACCCTGATATGAGCGAGAGCCACATAGGACACCTATTCGACAACAGTGTAGCAGGTCCACGTCAAGCACCTACATACGAGAACCACAATTGGGAACGTATTAATCCAGTAACCTTTGATTCAGAACTAGGTGCATGGAACGATAACTCCCCATTGCAGACTAGTTATGAGTTACATGACCGTACATTATTCTTCCATGTCACAAAGATGGGGCACACACATACACACAAGTATCCAACGGTTTACACACATTCCGCTGGTGTAGAGACTAATGTATTATCTATAGATAGTTGGGATTCAACCAATGCAAATCTCAAAATGGACGCAGTCATAGATGCCGATGTTTTCGATGCTGGGTTTGGTAGTAAGGGGGTATCAGATGACAGACGTTTTATCAGAATATATAATCCAATTACTGACGAAGGGGTTGTAGCCAGTTACACATCTATAGGGACGATTATGGAGTCGAAGTGGTTCAAAGGTGTTGTAGGTGATGTTAACTTTGCTACATTCATGGCAGGTCAAACTGTTACAAATCTAAAGGTAGTACCTTCGTATTACGTACCTGCTGGTAGTAACAGGTTCTTCGCAGCACGTCGATTACGAGACCATGCAGAGGTTAGCGGCAACTCACCTGATATGGCTAACACGTTGTACTATGTATCAGGACAGACAATAGGATACGACGCATATAGCAAGCCTGTGTTGACACCTATGCCATTCCCAAGAATGGGGCATCACTTCGTCACACCGACGATGCCGATGCTGCCCGGACACTGGGCACACCCTGCTTACCAAAGCCTATACAGAAGACATCTGATAGATTACCAAATGACAAATGGTTTTGTTGATTCTAGTAACTTTGCTAGTTATGCAACTGCTATAAATAATAAAAGCGACATTAACACTTTATTCAATTTAGATAATAATTTACACGCTATGGATGCTGAAATCAACTTCAGTGGCATAAACGCAGCACCTTCTGGACCAAGCGATATTCATGGTGGTGCATTCACTTTGATGTTTGAAACAGGCTTGAAGTATGACGGTTACGGTGTTTTAGCGTCATCCGATGGCACAAGTACAACTTTAGCAGCAACTGTGAATAAAGCCGGAGGACATAGTATTGTACTCGAGGCTGCTAGTGAATACACACAAGGTAGGCACTTTCCCGACCCTGCGGAAGTGGGTGCTTACCAAATAGTCATACAACCTAACGTGTTTCATAACCAGTTAGTTGGCTACCATAATAATTCAGGCGCTGCATTGACCAGCCAGCAGATAAATACCGTTATTGGTATAAAAATGGATAGTGACGGTAATGTAGACCGCACTAAGGGTGGTATGACATTAGTGTTAGCAAAGGCAACGCAAGCAGATGTACGTGGTTGTGAAGTATTCATCAATGAAGCAATATTAGATATTAGTAATGACCAAGGTAGTCAATTTACTAACATACCACCGTTAATGTTGTATAACCATGTAGGTGTACAATTAACAGAAAGCCCTGCATTTACTAGAAAGGGTTTCCCATATAGTAAAATGTTCAATGATGCAACTCCTGCACACACCTTGCATATACCATGGTGGAGCATATTACACAAGAATGCAATCAAACATAATGGGTCAGCAGTTTCAGAAGCGACAAATTATAGAAAACTATCTCAATATAGTCCTGAAGATTACTATATGTTTATGAGAAGTACCTTCGGAAGTATAGGAAGTCAGTTAACAATTAACGGTTATACTTCTTTGTACTTTGATATATACGATAAATACAATAAAAGTATAAGTCTAAACCCAAAATGTACTGTTGTATCTTTCAATACTAGCGGAACAATAGTTGTAGATAACGCAAATACGTTCCCAATGTATCCTTACTATAAACAAGAAGTGCAGTTTACAGGCAAGAATGGAACTATCTATTCTAAAGAACTAATAAGCGTTAGCGGAGATACGGCTGCAACAATCAATATACCCAAAACATTGACATTAGGTGCTAAATCAGGCGCTGATGGTTTTTGGGATAACATATATGATGATGCAATACTTACTTTAACACATAGTTACAATACATTACCAGCAGGTGAAATACTTACAAATAAACGTAAGAGTGTATTTGCAAATATATTACCTGATATAATTAATGGTAATCAAGATACATATAGTAATCATGTACCTGATGCATTCCTATGTATGTGGCATCCTAACCTCGGTAGACCTAATACATACTTCTCAGATAATACATCTCGTAGTTGGAAAGGTAATGCAGTTAACAAAGTAGCATATAATTCATTACCTGAACATTTTGAAACTATACATTATCACGATTTCACACATGCAATGAGTACAGGTCCATTTGATTTTTTAATTAAGAGACCTAATATAAATAAAACAGGTGAAGTAATATCTAATAGTGATACACATGATGCTGGTGGAACTAATTTAATGCTTAGTGGATATTGGCCTTGTGGTAGTCGTGGTGGTCCACATGCAAGTAAACTAGACTTATACGGTATGGCATCTATACCGTGGAATGTACATCAAACGTCTACAAGTGCTGATTTTGCCTCTAATAGCAATATCCAATGGGTAGATGCTGATGATGATGGTGGTTATGCGGTATCTTTGGGTATAATAACTGGGGCTATGGACCAGTATAGAAGAAGACCTTATGGCTACCGTAACGCTGTACGTCAAGCCTATAACAGACCAAGATACGACATTAATAGTGTGCGTGCGATATACGAAGCAGGGGCATCAGGTTCTGCTCAGAATACCACTAACTACGATGCCGGGCCACTTGTACAAACAGAGGACTACAAAATCAGCAACCAAGCGAATGATGGCGTTAACCTTCAATGGTCATACGGCGGCGGTGCTGGAGACAACAATGTGGATAAACCTACAACATACGTTGGGGTTATGGAGAGGCAAACTAACTTTACAGGAATGTTAAATCAAGACCAAGAGGGTTGGCAAGTAAGATATAGTGACGGTAGAAGAATGACAAGACCATTCGGTACACCAGTGCGCACAATACGAAATCCAACACGTACTGAAAGAGATTGGTGGGGCGATGAAGAAGGTAAAGGAGAAACAAGCCTATCTGTGGCCTCTCAGTACTATCTGATAGATTGGTGGGGCAATGAGCGTGGAGAGACCGTAAGACGTGCTCCAGTGCGTGGATTCGGCATCAGACCATCATGGGACTGTGCCGATGCCTATGACAACGGCAGCAACACCGCACATGCACGCATTTGGAATGGTGGTAAGCCACTATTCAATCTGAAAGGTATAGCCAATTTGACTAACGGAAATATATCTGTAACTACCGGATATACAATACCACGATTCGGTGGTGTGTTGAATAATACTAACAATGCTAACACAAATGAATTGGTGGACGTGTTTGCGCCTGTACATTCACTACGTGTAGGTGATATGGGTAATGGAAGAGGTGTGAGATATCCAACTGCATTCAATGAAGAGATACTCACAGAATTATCAGCACCTGTACATAAGACAGGTATTGTTCTGAGTCACAATACCGCTGAACCGTTGTTCGGAGATGGGTTATTACGACCCCGTAACGCTGTACTGCAAGCCGATGAGGTCAAGAGGGGTATTAGTGCCAAACTTGGTATAGACGATAATGGACTGTTAAAATCAGAAGCAACAGTAAGTGATAGAATAGAAGAGATAGTTGGCGTAAGTGTACACAAAGATGTCATTTCACGCACTAGTCCAAGAATCGGAATAGATGCACAAGTTGTAGAAGGTATAGAGCAAAGCCATGTAGTCATCAATACAGAAGCACATAGTTTACACACTGATAGAAACATAGGTCAGAGAGTTATATTAGAAGGTGGATTACAAATTGAAGGTAGTTTAACTGATGCAGATTATACAACTATAAGTTTCTCAAGACAAAACGCAGGTTCTACTATTTCTGCTGTGCATAAATACTCACACACTAACGTGTTCAGACCATACGGTGGTTCATACATAATTGAGACAAAGTGTTATGCTGGGTTATTTGATGACACTGGTTGGGGTGTATCATCATTAATTGGAAGTGGTCATACTAGCAATCCTTACCAAAGCCCACCCGATGGGAGTGTTACAAATTATAATACAGACACTGTACCAAATAACGAATATGATAATATTGTAAAGTTCTTAGTTAGACCTGTAAGAGTCTTAGACGCTAAACACACAGAAGTATATCGCATACATAACTCATTGGATAGTAGTTCGCCTCAATATACCCAAAATTATCTTCACGCAACATCGGGTGGTAAATATGGTATATTTACATACGAAGTAGAGAACGGTAGAACGGCCACTAGCAATTTACCAACTGGTAGGGGTCTACCTGATGGTAATGGACCGTACATACCCATATTCGTATTCGACCATACTGGTGGATTCACAACAGCAACTAGTTTTGGTCCAAAAATACCGGGCGCTGGTGTAACAGGGTTTGATAACACTGTTTTGAAATCTAGTGTATCTAGAGTTATTGTAAGTGAAAACACGCTACAACACCATCGTTCTGATGCACCTAGAAGAAGGCAAGAAGATGACACAGATGATGAACTCAAGAGAAGTGACTACACCGTAAAACCCAGATTTAGTCAGTCTTTACACAATAAAGGGCATAAGGGTGATGTAGATTTCAATATATCAGACCATAGTGGAGATGGTGCATAATGGGTTTAATTCAATCATCAAAAGGTAGGTTTGATGAAGCCTTGACAAGTGTAATGAATGATATTAGGCAACCTGTGTTTGTAGATAATGCGGTACATTATGCGAAGATAGAGCCTAGAAGTGATGGTAAATCAAGAGTTACTATTGAAGCAATAAATGCTGATAATTATGATTTAGGAACTGAACGTACATATTCCTTGGTAGAATCTGAGTCTAGTGTTATTATTAGTCATACAGAAACCGATGGTCATTCGTTAAAGAGTGATGTGTGGTCTAGTAGAGGAAAAAACGCAGTTACTGATTTACTATATAGTGAAATTAATCCGATTAACAGAATTAAGAGAAGCACAGTAACAACTTCAAACAATGGATTACGATTAGATTTACGCAATATGAAAGGTCGTACTTTGAAAGATATAGGATTTACAGATGAAAAAGTACATCTTGCACAGATTGTAGATATTGGGTTTAGAACTACTGATTTAGCGCTTAAATTATCTCAGAATGTGCCTGATGCTATTAGTGCGGTAACATTAGGCTCTCATATTACAACAACTAGAGGTAGTAATAATAGACGTAAAGTTAGTAATACATTTTTAGCATCTGATTTCTATGGTGTAAATTTAATCACAGCCTTACGTTTTGTTTCAAGACACGATGGTAGGGTTACTATGATGAATAGACACGGTGTGTTAAATTATGTTCCTTTCAATTATGCAGATGTTAGTAGAAGAATAGATAGTAATATACGCTTTGGGTCAAAAGATACTAATCCAGTAGATAATATAGAAAACCGCGTTACGGTACAGGGTAAACAGATAGCATTGAATGAAGATTTGATTCTTACAATGGACGATAGAGGTAGACAGCAGGGTAAATACAACACAGACGTAATAGAAAGTACAACACCTATTGTAGACGAGTCTATTATTAGTACATCTCGTGCTAAAACGGTTGCAAGACAGATATTGAAAGCAAATGCATCTTCATCAGGTGCAATAAAATCAAAAGGTCATCCTAATTTATGGGACGTAAGACCGGGGGATATAATAGAATATGATGATAAGCGTTTAACTGTTTTAGAAGCACAACATCGACTTTCAAATGCTTTGAGTAACTTTACTTTCCTCAGTAGCGAATCAGGGTTAGAAGGGGTGTTACAAGACATCAAAAGTGGTAGCATATCGTCTTCATCTAAGAGAAGGCCGGATAAGACAAATCAGATTACAGACGAGAACTTTTCATTCTTTGATAGCCTAGAAATAATAGTCACTCCTATAATTACAATTACTGAATTATCTCACGCTGGCTTCCTAATTGGGGGAAATAGCGATAGGGGAAGATTAGGTGGGGCGATAACAGTGGGTACGGCGAGAAAGAAATTATATTTCGATGAAGATGGTATTGCTACCGGTGTGTTAGTTAGCGACACAGCAACTGACGGAACTATTCAAAATATAGGTTTAATAGAAAAAGAGATTATAATAATAGAGGGGGAATCATAATGCCAGCAAACGACCATTTGAAGCGATTAATGATAGAAACAATAGCGGATAATATCAATGAAATGGTTATTGGTTTCGACAGTACACCTGCCACTAGCAGTGATGGTAGTGCAGGTAGACCAGCGATAACAATAACGCCTACTATACGTATCATGGATAATTCAACACTACTTGTAGAGGGTAGTTTAACGACAGCAAACACATTCGACGAAACGCTCAAAGAAGTGTTCGTGCAATTAAGGGGTACAAGCGGATTCACCCCTATTACAAGACATGTTTTCAATCCGATAAAGAAAACATCGACAAACGAAGTAGTAATCCAATTAATGATAGAGGTAAAGTGATATTATGGTAGAAAACGTCATTTCAGGACACACGGCAACATTGACCGATGGGGATTATATTCTCTCTCCATCTTTAACTAATTTATTTGAAGGCATACATGGTAATGGAATTTTGATGTATGAAGATACAGCAGTAGGTGATACCAATAGAAATAAAAAAGACAATACCCCCGGATATGTTTCTGATAACGGTACTAACTCTATCGTAGTAAGAGGTGGATATGCTGTATTAGACGGCTTAATCATACCTTTTGGTAACATAGCCGCAGGTGCTACACACACCATTACACTACAACAGAGTACTATTGAGGGTGGGGGTACGTTATTAACTAGCGGTAAATCTTGTCTGTTAGTTGTTTACGCTTGTAGTGACACGGAATCTCCAAGATATGGTATCCACATAGAACAGGGTTCTTCTGTATCTAGCGGTTTTCCGGTAACACCTGAGGCTTTCTTAAGTGATACAAGTGGACTAAACAGTAGCCTAAATCTTGCATCTAAGCAAAGCACAGCCCTTGCTGTCGTGAAGTGTGTTCATAATGCGGGTGCTGGAGATTTAGAGATGGAAGTAACCGAAGTATACGATGTACGTACATTCGTAAAACCTAGCCCTATTTATTTCAGCCCAATGACTACTGGTTCTCTCGGTAATCAAACAGGTAGAATCGATTCATCATCAGACCTAGACGGTATGCATGGTGGTGGGGATGAACTTGGGGGACTATCATCATCCAACTTTGGCGGTATGTGGATGTCATACAGTTACGGTACAGACGGTACAGATGGAGACCACGTGTTGTACTTTAGCGGTAAACAAGGTGCTTCGAGAACGACACATAGAATTGGTCCGAATAAAATTAGTGTAATAAATACAGCACAGAACGTTCGATTCGATGGTCCAAATATATTCAATACAACACCTAGCGGTACTATTAATTTAACACCTACTGGTACATTTCCTCCGAGCCATATGATTATAGTTAACAATGCTGCAACAGGAAGTAGTAACATAGTTGTGTTTGACCCTAATGGTTTGAGTAATGGTTCTGAAACTGACGGTAATGTAAATGCGGCATCATCTGCTATATTTGTTTACAACGGTTCAGCGTGGGTAAAAGTGTTTGCAACATCGGCAGCGGTAGGTGCAAGCGGTTCAGCAGGTGCTATACAGATAAGCGACGGTAGTTCATTCTCCAACGATTCAGACCTTACTTTTACAGGGGGCAACACACTCAACACCGTACATCTCACCATGGCCGGACTTCTCACCGATGCTAGTGGTATAGCACTCAAAGCCAGTGTAACAAGCAACCCTGCTGGTTCAGGACCGGATGCACGAACCTTGTGGTATGACGACGGTAACGATGTACTCAAGTTCGGTGCAACCGCTATACAAATGGTAGGTGGCGCGTCAACAATAGATATTAACGGATTAACTGCTGCTGTATTAGCATCGGGCGATTTCATATCTTTTTCAGATGAAGGAGAAAGCGGAGACCCAACAAGAAAAGAATCAATAGACGACGTTGCTACATTATTCGCAGGTACGGGTTTAACCGCATCTAGCGCTGTAATCGGCGTTGACGCTTCACAACCTACTATAACTGCAATAGGTCCAAGTGATGCGGCGCTTACAGTAGGACAGAATCTAATTGTTACAGGTAATTTAACTGTAAACGGTACTAACACGACAATTAATTCTACAACATTACAAGTCGATGACAAACTAATAGAATTAGCACATTCGCCTAGCGGCTCAGAAGGAGATGATGCCTCAGTAGACGGTGCGGGTATAATCATCAAGTCATCTGACAGCGACAAAAGCATACTTTGGATGGATGACACAGATGGTTGGGAGTTTAATCAACATGTTTTCCCAGCATCCGATAGCGCGTTAAACATAGGCTCAGATGCAATTAGATTTGCCACAGGTTATCTCGACACACTTGTTTCTACCGACCTTACAATAGACACGAATCTATTGAAGACTGACTCTAGTAATAATCGAGTTGGTATCAACCAAGCAACGCCCGACGCGCCATTCCAAGTAAGCGAGTTAGGTTTCGGTTATGGCACAGGTAGTCGTACAGGTAGCGGCTTATCTGCTGTTACGGTAAACCTGTATCAGAGAACTAAGTTCAAGGCTGCAAAATTACTTGTGTCAGTTGAGAACACCACAGATTCTGTCTTTGAAACGGCGGAAATGGTTGTTACACATACAGGCACTACAGACACAGGAACTAACATTGTTGCTAACGACGTATTCCTCTCCGTATATGGTATAGTAACAACCACTGCGACACAACAAGGGGCGTATCAAACAGGCGTTACGGGGGCTGGGGATAGCCAATACATTCAATTGGTGATTACCCCTACGGTAGCCGACAAAGATGTTACGGTACGCGTATCGTGGCAAGCATTAACGATATAATGGAGGTGAAAAAATGGGTACAGCACGTGAATTTCATGTAAAAACAGGTTTAACTGTCGATAGTGGTAATGTTACGCTAAGTAGCGGAAATTTAGTTGTAAATTCAGGTTACATCGATATAGATAACATCAAACTTGATGGTCAGACAATATCAACTGTAGCAGGTAACGACGATATCAACATCACCCCTCATGGTACTGGTGAAGTTAACATCTCCAAAGTTGACATAGACGGTGGTGCAATCGATGGTACAACCATTGGCGCGACTAGTGCATCTACAGGGTCATTTACATCACTTGCTGCGACAGGTACGTCCACTCTGACTACCGTAGATATCGGTGGTGGTGCAATCGATGGTACAACCATTGGTGCGACTACTGCTGCTGCTGGAACATTCGCTGCATTAACTGGCACTGGTTTAGACATTAACGGTAATGCCGACATAAGCGGTACAACTTTGATGTCGGGTGCTATCAGTACTGGCGCTGCTGCCGCTGATACAACTATTACTCAAGTAAACTCAGCGGCAAATGCTGCTGGTCGTACTTTTACGTTACAATCAGGTTCTCCACCAACAGGGGGCACTGATGACACTGGAGTAGGTGGCAATCTCATACTGGCTGGTGGTAAGGGTAAAGGTACTGCTGCTGGTGGTAGTATTCTTTTCAAAGTCGCAGATGGCGGAAGCACTGGTTCATCCCTCAACACTTTGGCAACTGCTCTTACCATCGCTGACGATAAGTCACTTACAGTTGCTGGTACTGTAACAGTAGGCGTTGATGATACAGGTCATGATGTGAAGTTCTTCGGTGCTACTACCGGCAAGTCCATGTTATGGGATGAAAGTGCAAACCAACTGAAAATTGTTGGCACTGTTGATACCGTTGCGCTAGATGTCGATACTGGCGACTTCACAGTTGGTGCTTACGGATTAACTAATGCTGGTGCAGCGACTATTTCTTCAATGGCTGGTAACTGGACTAACGCAGGCAGGACTGTCGCAGACCTCGGCACAGTAACAACTGCTGATATTGATGGGGGTACTATAGATGGTGTTTCAATCGGGGTTACTACACAAGCAACATCGATTAGGGGTGCTACAGTTCAAGGTACTACACATGTATCGGGAGGTAAACTTGTAATCGATACTAACACAGTTATTGATGATAATTCATTTGTAATGACCCCATCCACAAACGATACTGTTACCATTGCCGCAGCAACAAACGGTGCACTAGCAATCACAACGGTGGATGCCGGTGGTTATGATGCGGATATTGCAGTAACCGCAGATGGTGATATTACACTTAACACACTTAACACTGATAACTCGGGAAACGACGCTAGAATCAACTTTCAGTACAATAGTAGCACTAAAGTCGCAATTAAGAGCGGTGCGACATCAGGTACTCCAGTGCTAGACGTCACAGGTAACGTGGACATATCAGGTTCTCTCATAGGCCCAAGCAGCGCTGCTGGTGTGACCAATATTAAGGCGTCCGGATACATAGAAAGCGGTCACGCTAGAATGCGAGCAAGTGATGGTATACGAGATGATGTCGACCTAAGGGCAGGAGATACTAGTGGCACTCATCACATTCTCGATATAGATGGGACTAATTTCTACTCAAGTGATACATTAGCAGTTACAGAAGTCTCAGGTAGAGAGAAAATACCGGGGGGAGGGTACGCAACAGCAGGGACTTCAAATGAGGCTAACACTGGTAGCGTAGGGCTTGTTGGATTGAATATAGAAAACACCAACGATGATTTATTTCAAGCAGTGGAAGCATTTTGCGTTATGAGTATTAAGGGCGCTTCGGGTACGATAAAGAAGAGAGTTGTGAACAAAATTATAGCATATGTAAGTACTGGTGGTCAGAGTGGTGCTCTTGCAGTTGAGAATTATGCAATCCTTGAAACAGGTGATACTAATTTAGGTAAGTTCCAATTTGTATTCCAAAGTGAAAGTGGAGGCGCTGGTCATGATGCCATGACTCTTGTTTTCAAGTATACTTCACCGTATGCACATACATCGAATGATGAAACTTCATATTCATTCAATATGAATGGACTCTCATTGACTGGAATAGGTGGTTGATAATATGGCTGACCCAGATAATTATCCTCTTGCTTCTAGGACAAGACCTTTTGAATCCATACAGATAGCGAATAATCCAACAAGTGAAACCACAAGTGCTCAATTTACTGCTGATGCTATGGCATTCACCACAGCCACTCCGAGTAGTTTTGCTATAGGCGACCATATATCAGGCAATGGAATACAAAAAGGTACTACAGTAACGGACATAGTTAGTAGTACAATATATATGAGTAAACCATTAACAGGTACTCTCGGTTCTGGTAATGCTGTTACTATTTTTAGTGACCGTAGAGGTGATGCGGGTGGTCCTCCGGCTTTTGAACTGAAGGCTGGCTCGGGAATAAGTATCTCTAATAGTACAAGTCCTAATGCTACAGGTGCTCCTGTAATAACAATTGTAGCAGATGGTGGTGGCACTGCATCCGCTCTAGCGGCTGATGACCTGAGTGCTGGAGACGCTGCTGTAACACTGACTACCACCACTGGCAACATCACGATTGATGCTCAGGCTGGCGACAGCGACATCATCTTCAAGGGAACAGATGGTAGCAGCGATACCACGTTCTTGACACTCGATGGTAGTGAAGCAGGTAAGGCTATTTTCAACGCAGACGTCACAGTCGGTGATGACCTTACGCTTCTTTCTGACGCTTCTGTACTTGGATTTGGTACTCATACCGACGTTACACTCACACACGTACACGACACAGGATTGCTGTTGAACGGGGCAATGGAACTCCAGTTCAGGGACAGTGGACTCACAATAGGGTCAACGGCTGATGGTCAGTTAGACATAGATGCTGACGTTAACGTGGATATTTCATCACAAATAACTGCTATCGATGCAACAACGGGAATATCACTAGCCTCACCTTCGATAGTTCTCTCTGACGATGCCTCCGGTAAGCCCGTTGTCGAGATTAAGAATACCACTAACGACACTGCTTCCGCAGAGTTGAAGTTCGTCAAGGACAAAGGCGCTGCTGGTGCAGATGGTGATGATATTGGAAAGATTACCTTCGTGGGAGATGACTCAGGAGGGGCTCAGACATCCTTCGCACAGATTCTCGTGGAAGTCTCAGAAGCAGATAATACAGACGAAGCGGGCAAGATGTCTTTCCTTGTTGCAGAGAGTGACGGTACAAACACAGCACTCACAGCAGGTTTGATTCTTGAAGGGCAGCACGCTACTGATGGCGTTGTGGACGTCACGATTGGTGCAGGCTCAGGCTCAGTCACCACAATAGCGGGCGACTTGACCGTAAACGGCACTACTACGACAATAAACAGTACAACACTGAACGTAGACGATGATATGATTACCATATCCAAGGGTAACGATACCCTCGGTAATGCAGATGGCTCAGGTATTGAAATTGAATGTACGGGTGCTACGAATCCGACTCTCACTTACCAAGACACTCCTGCTGGTTGGGAATCCAACGTCAATCTAAACTTGGCCAGTGGGAAATCATACAAGATAAACGACGTTGCGGTATATGGCGCAACCACGATTCACTCTAACGTAACAAGTGCGGCAGGTCTAACGACTGTCAGTGCTTTAGACACCGGTTCGATAGCATCCGGCTTCGGCACAATAAGCACAGGTAATACAATCACCACATCAGCCACTCTAACTGGTGGCGCAATTGTCGGAACTAGCCTAGCCGTTAGTGGTACAATCACTGGCGATACCTCCCTCACTCTCGACGCCACTACACTCACAACCGCTGAGTTAGGAGTCTTAGATAGCGTCACAGCAGGTACTGTTTCTGCAAGTAAGGCACTAGTGGTTGATGGCAACAAAGACATAGCATCTCTAAGAAACATCACAGCGACTGGTACTACTCAAACGGGCGTACTGAGCGTAGATGCAGTCGCTATCATTGATACAAGTAGTGAGAATACTCAATCTGTTGGCACTGGTGCAGCACATGCAGCATTTACATATGCATACGGAACATATAGAACTGCTAAGTTCGTATATCAAATAACCGATGGTACAGACTTTGAGAGTGGAGAGATACTTGTGAATTACAAAGGGGCGAGTGCGCCGGCTGCAAGCACTGACATTTATCTTACACAATATGCAACGGTTTCTACTAAAGCAAATAACGCTGCTATAGTTACTTGGGATGCTGTTAAGAATGGCACAGATATAGAACTTAAGTTCACAAACCCTACTGGTGGCTCATTATCATATTCCTACGATGTAGTAAATACATTACTAATCAAATGATGGACAGTGAAATCATGGTGAAAATATGGCAACAAACAGAGACTTTCTAGTAAAAAATGGATTAACAGTAACTGAGGATATAGAACTCGGACACGCAACTGATACCACAATTGCGAGAGCAAGTGCTGGTGTAATATCAGTCGAAGGGAGTAACGTCATAATGGCGTCTAACGATGTGGGTGCACTAACTGATTCAACATCCGCAGCAATTGGTATTGGAACAATCGAATTAGGTCATGCTAGTGATACTACGATAGCAAGAGGAAGTGCTGGACAAATAACAGTAGAAGGTACAGCAGTAGTACTTGCTGGTGGTGCAAACCACGATGGCTTTTCTGATTTTGTTGCGAATGAACACATAGACCATACTAGTGTTACGATAACTGCCGGAACAGGTTTGACAGGCGGTGGTACAATCGCCGCTAATAGAACTTTGAACGTTGTAGGCGGTACAGGTATCACTGCTAATACAAACGATATAGCGGTGACAGCCGCGCAAACAGGTATCACTTCGATATACAACACCAGTTTGGCAATAGGATATGCCTCTAACGGGGGGATGATTGACTTTGGAACGGATAACAAAATCTCCTTAGCGATAGATGGAACTAAACAAATAAATCTATTAGATGGCTCTCTACTTCCTGAAACTACAAATGATATTGATTTGGGTTCTAGTGATTTACAGTTCAAGGATGCTTTCTTCGATGGTAATGTAGAAGCCGATGCAATCACTATTGGCGGAACGGCAATTGCTTCGGTGTTATCTCCTGTTGCAGGCCATACAAGTATAGCCACAGTGGGAACTATTGGAACGGGAACATGGCAGGGGACTGCAATTGCAGGTGCTTACATCGCCAATGACGCCATCGACAGCCAGCATTATGCTGATGGCTCTATTGACCTAGTACATATGTCTGCAAACTCTGTAGACAGTGACCAATATGTCGATGGTTCTATTGATACTGCTCATCTTGCAACCGGTTCAGTGGTAGGTGGAATAATTAGTGCATTTACAGTTGCTTCAAATCAACCTTCTACCACATTAAACGGAACAATAAATGAAGTTGCTTCAGCACTTACCCTTACTGCTTCACAAGGCTTCCCCGCACAAGGAGTGTTAAAGATTGGAAGTGAGTATATTAAATATAAAGGTATAAGCACACATACTTTAACAGTCGTAAAAAGAGGTCATAGAGGTACTACTGCTGCTGGACATACCAGTGGTGCAACAGTTGCTTTAGTCCCTAGACAACAAGTTACTTTAGGTGGCACTAAGACAATAGAATTAGAAGAGTTTGATGGTGCTGATTCCTCCACTGCCTCATTAGAAGGTGGTTTAGTTCCAATAGCAGGAACAGCAGATACTGCTAAGTTTTTGCGTGGAGATGGTGCTTGGGCTTCTGCTTCAAGTGGCGGTGTTTCTGCTATTGACGATTTATCTGATGCACTCAAAGAGAACAATTCAATTTGGCTTGGAAGCGACCCAAGTGGAACAACGGATTCAGCAACCCATAACACAGCAGTTGGAGATACTGCCTTAGATTCAATTACCACAGCAGATTACAATGTTGCTATTGGTTCTAAAGCACTTACGGCGGCAACAACAGGCGCACAGAATGTAGCCATAGGTTATTCTTCAATGGATTCAGTAACTCAATCAACCGGAAATGTAGGTGTTGGTTATCTTACATTACAGGCTATGACTGATGGAACAGGTCGTAATAATGCAATAGGTTATCAGGCTGGTTATGCGGTCACATCAGGCTCATATAATCAGTTAATGGGCTATAATGCGGGTGTAAATCTTACAACCGGAAGTAGGAACATTGGAATCGGTAATGGTGCAATAGATGGTTTCGATGCCGAGAACGATAACATAGCAATCGGCTACGATGCTTTAGGTGGTGCTGTTGCCGGTGGAGAAAAGAATATCGCTATTGGAAATTACTCACTCGATGCTTTAACAAGCGGAGATAAGAATACCTTTGTGGGCTACGAAACAGGGTCGGATTTAACAACAGGAGATAAGAACACTGGGGTTGGTGGATTCACAGGTAAGGCAATAACAACCGCAAGCAACAATAACTTCTTCGGATATTATGCAGGCGCATCAGTCACTATTGGACAGAGAAACATCGCTATTGGAACAAACGCCTATGATGCCGCAGATGAGGAATCCGATAATATCGCAATTGGCTATGCCGCTTTAGGTGGTGCTGTTGCAGGTGGCGCACAGAACCTCGCTATTGGAAACTACTCACTCGATGCGGCTGTGACGGGTTCAGGGAATATCGCTCTCGGTCATTCTGCGGGTAGTGCGGCAACATCAGCGGCTAATTCTGTGATTATGGGATATGAGGCCGTATCAACAGGTGTTCTTACAGGCGCACGAAATGTAGCCATAGGCTTTCAGACTATGAGGAACGCTACATCGGGAGCAGACAATACCTTCGTTGGTGCAGAAGTAGTAGGTAATGGTGTTCTAACAGGCTCTAACAATGTTGGTATGGGTAAGGGTGTGCTTAAGGATGCGGCAGGCGCAGATGGAAATACTGCTCTTGGCTACAATTCGATGGCCGAACTCACAACAGGCGACAATAACACCGCCATTGGAACTGAGTCAATGGATACAGGAATTGTGACCGGCGCAAAGAACATCGGATTGGGGTGGAGAGCCGGAAATAACCTAACATCAGGCTCAAACAACGTCGTTATCGGCGCGGCAGATGTGACGGCTGATGCAAGCGACCAACTCTCAATTTCTTCGGGCGATGGAAGCCCCGTATGGATTACAGGGACAAGTACCGGTGCGGTCAATCTTCCCAATTCAATTCTTACAATTAACGGGTCTGTTGGAACTGATGGTCAAGTCCTGACTTCAACAGGTTCAGCAGTAGCATGGGAAGACGCAGCAGGTGGTGGCGGTGCTTCTGAAATTGATGATTTATCAGATGGTAAAACAAGTGATAACTTTAGTATAGGATTAGGTCTTAATGCACTATATTCCATAACTGATGGACAAGGACACCAAAATATAGCGTTTGGTGTTAATGCCGGTTATGCTGT
>Ga0098052_1001164_pt1 | contig 16623 bp, 3 predicted proteins | sample 15_taG_FD_81591 | JGI IMG/M metagenome (GOLD analysis project Ga0098052, IMG submission 81591) | Marine viral communities from the Subarctic Pacific Ocean - 15_ETSP_OMZ_AT15312 metaG | ecosystem: Environmental > Aquatic > Marine > Oceanic | place: Pacific Ocean | collected 2015-01-18 | reverse complement strand
GGTGCCGGCGAAGATTTCATCAAGTGTCGGAGATCGATTAGCAGATGCCGTATAAATAAATGTACAGGATCCGGATCCCGCAAAATAGGGAGGAGTCAGGTGAGAAAAACTTGCGCTTGCCGCGAGAGGGGATAATCCTCCGTAAATAACAGTGGAGGGGCCATGTAGAGAGGCCATAGGCGGGCCGAAAGCCGAGATGCGACGATACATATCAAACTTATCATAATCAGGAATAAGACCATTGTCGTCACCCCAGCCACCTTCTATAGAAGTACCTGATGGGTTCGTCATGGTTGGCCGATAAAGTTTCATCTTCATTGTATAAACAGAGCCACTTTCTGTAGCTCCGAAGTCGTCTTCGCGGCTGGAGACAATCGAGGTTAGGCCGTTTTGGAAAAAGTTAACCGTCTCGCAGAGGAAATTATCGATGGCCAAATCATAGCGCTTATCGCCTTCTCCATTCCACGTAACATAGTTGTCTGCCGATGTGCCGTTTGTTAGCTCTTCCAGGCTTGCGCTGCTCAGACCCGTATCATACATCTTCCCGGAGTAATCAATATAGTCTTCAGTGAGATGGGTCCGGGGGTTATAGAGCGCTTCAAATGGGATTTTCTGATAAAAATATCCGTTTTCGTTCCACAGAGGGTATCCTGTCGAACCGCTAAACGAGCCATCCGTGGTCCTAAAGGGAGGCAGCATTGTATCAAAATATAGGTTACCCTCTGGTAAACTCGATGTTGCATGTGAGTGAACTGCCGATGCCGAGATGGAGGAGCCGGCGGGGCCGCCCCACTTCGGCTTAATAGCAGAAGCAGTAACACTGGCAGTTTGAGATATAATAAAGTTACTCACAGCAATGCCTGATTTGATAGTATTGTACATGACCCCTTGCGAGTAGAGGGGCTCTAATATGGCGCGATAGGTGGCGCCATAAGCAGCCGAAGAGCCACTTTTAACTACGTACGACCCGTATGACTGTGAGAATAAGGATGCAAGTTCCAGCGTACGTTCGGCCGGATAGAATCCCTTATAGGGCAAAAATTGTAACAAGGCGTTGCAGCGCAGGCCTAAACTATTTTGCGACATCTGTGAGCCGTCGACCAACTCAGCATTTTGATATGTGGAATTAACAATATCAAATAATTTCATAAAATCAGAATTGGCATATTCTTTAAAAAATCCATCTTCTGACGAATTGACATACGCGGAGCCAGTAAGACCTAGAAGGTCTTCGATATCGTTTAAAGTTGTAAAATCTTGGCCGTTCTCTAAGTAATCAGAAATGTGCTGGCTTATTCGGAATTCCGGAACGATAGAGTAATCCTTCCCGGCTAGTTTCAAATCTTTGCAGTACTGCTCATATCGCTTATACGGCTGTTTTCCGGACCCTGCTTCGCCTAGGCTTCCTGAAAAGGACCCTGCTACTAGGTTATACCTATCACCAACAATCGCAGAGGATGTTATGGTCACTGTTAGGGGTATCTCCCCTAGGATAAAACGCGCGTTATATGTGGCGGCCGGGATAATTGTATACTCAGTCTTCAGCGGTGTGCGATGAACTATGTATCTAGAATAAGAATTCTGCAATTCTCCGGCGCCGTCGTCATATGTTGTACTTACCGATGAACTATAATTTAAATGCGCGTCGACTGGCCAGACACTTGGATAAGCGATGTATGTTCTAGTGATGGTTGTCCCTTGAGAGTTTATCAGTGCTTTTTCTGACCTCTTGTCTCGCCGGAAATTCCAGATGTCGTCTATACTATAGGCAGTACGCATAAAGGTGCGACCCAGAAAAGCGTTATAAGCAGCAGGATAGACGGTCTGGGCATAAATTGCACTAATATCACTTATATTATCCTGAAGATATTTATCTCTATTCGTTTTCTTTAGGATCATCGAGTTAACTCTATTAAAATAGATATCTGCGCTGTCGTATCGTTTCTTGACGCCGAGAAGATTATTTAATTCATAGTTTGCAAAATCTAGCAGTTTATTACCAAAACTGCTCTTCAGTTCTACTCTGGCCCCTCCTACGCGGAACTGGTGGACCATTGGCATCTCACTAGAATAAACCTGCGGTTCGATAAACTGCTGAAGAGCGCTGCCTTTTTGGCGGCCATAAGAAAGGTCAGTACTTGTCAGAATCCGGGCTGAAAGAATACTATTCTTCTTATGGTTTCGTAGCACCGGGTGATCCGAGTATCTAACTTGCTTCCAAGATGGCGCCTGATAGGGGCCGTTTCGTACTAACATGAGCGTATTGAACATGTCTTCGTTATTGTCAAATACCGGAGGGGCCCAGAAGTCGGGATTGACATAGGACGCAGTCGGTGTAGATAAGGGCAGCCCCAACGTATTTGTGGAGGCACTAACTGGGTCTATGAGGCCTATGTTGAGATAGACAAAGGGTTCATCTGCATAATCTGCGGAGCGACTAACGAGAGGTAGACTCTCAACAAAATAACCCCCGCTAAGTTGACTATAACCGTAAATGACGCTGTTCGGCGCCAAAGAAGCAGTAATCCATCGGTACTGTTGCTCCGACCGTGGAATAGGGTGATGTACATACCAGTTATCATATTGGGATGAAGTAATTGTGGTATTGAGGAATATTTTCCGCGGATTGCGGTTAACCTTGTAGTAGGCCGGTAGTGTCGGATATGAACTGTCATGCCCAAATGCTTTGTTGTGCACCGTAAGTCGCTGCCGGAGGCCGCGGTCAATCTCAGCGTCACTATATCCCGGATATGTTTCTGCTGCATGAACTGCTAGCTGGAGCGATGGGTCCGCTGAGGCAGAGACAAAGGTACCATAGTTAAGGACCGAAAGATTGCGGTAAGGGAGAACATTGTAAACTGATTTTTCTTCGTGGGCCGGATCCATATATCCCTTAGATGACGCGTTATATGAGCCCGGGGCATTAAAACGATTTACAAAAATGGTTTGATTAGAGTTAACTCCATCTCGATTGGGCAACTCGTACTCGCTAAATCCTACATTGGGGGTTGCTTCTGCGTGAGGACACAACGGGAACCGGCCGCGGATTGTTTGATTGCTAGCCAATGGATTGGACGCAAAGTCAAAAGATTGTCTTTGAAAATACAAATCATTGGACCAGCGGCCGGCTGTCTGTACAATCTGATAGTTTTTAGTATAGTTCCCGATACGGTTGTGGGTGATGGTACCAGAAAGGCGAACGCCAATATCTGAGGATGTCATCAGAATATTTTTAATGTTCACCGGGCGCTTCGCGGCTTCGTCGCGGAGGCGAGGGGCAATAGGCAGCGCTGGCAGGAACCCATCCGGGGCTGATCCGGGTGGAGAATCCCCAAACGGATAGTTCGGTGGTACCACACCGAGAGCGCCGGCAAAGGAAGTTCCGGGGAGCGTGCCCAACTCAATTCTAAACCCTTCAGCGCGGGAGAAGCGAGTGTCCGACCCAGAGTTAATCTCGGTATGTCTGTATTGGCGGCCGCCAACAAATTTCTCTGTGAAGGGTCCCTGGAGAGGCCTGGTGTCCACCGTTACTACGTCTTCGTGTAAATTTGTTACCATCACCGAGCTAGTAAACTCTGTCTGGACCTGGGCATTATAACCGCCGGCCACCGACGAACTATAGAGACTAAAGGGCGCTATAAGATTTCCATTCATGCGCACATCTGAATCCTTGTTTATGTTTGGATTCATTCCAAACCCCATTCGCCTATTTTGCGTGGGGTAGAGATTATCGGTAATATCCTGAAGGCCATAAACATCACTATCAAAACTTACCATAATGTTCTGAGGTATATTAGTCGAGGGAACCATTGGGCCGTATGGTGCAGTAGCGCCATATACGAATCCCTGTTCTTTGCTAGCATGAGGATTATTGCCCGCTTTTATATTTAACGTCAGAGCCTCTTCGAAGCGAAAAACGTGGTTTCTTTTTCTCGATAATTGATCTCTTAAGGAATCATCGAAAGTACGTTGTCTGTCATCATTAACAGCCGCGTCGGGGGATGCGAGCAATCCAGAGTCGCGACTGGCGCGGGTTTTCCACCAATTAGCGTTTGTGCTTTGCAGACCGTTTATGGGAGCATGAGTATACTGCCATCCAGGACTTAGCGGCAACGGGGAAGAAATCGTACCCACATATGTCTCGCTCTTAAGATCAATTGTAGGAAACTTGTGTTGGTATTTGTTTCTCTCTAGAACATGGCTCTCGACGATAGTGCGAATATCAGGGGAAAACTCTGCCGAAGCCGGGATCAATTGCTGTATTATCTTGCTGAGTGCTGAGTCGAACCACTTATAATACTCTATATATTTGTCGAGATCGGGGGTGTTGCCCACTTTCTCAAAAAATCTCTGTCTTAGGGTCCTCATCTTTTTATAACGAGTGCGGTACTTAGACGTTGGCTCTCCCACTAAGTTATTAAAATCTACTACAACAGAAAACATCTTAAGCATCTCTTCCGAGATTGATTGATTCATGCTTTTCTCTATGGCATACAGATAGTTAATTGGTCGTGATTCTCTTGTAAACTCAACGTCGTCGGCCTCATTAAGAACTGAGATCATATCCATGGAGGTGAGTCGCTCAATGTCTAACAATTCGGCTGCCAAAACATAGTCCGCGCTGACGGAGGCCGTGGTGCTTACTGGGAATCCATATCCATAGCCCGTATGCTGCGCTTTCAGAATGTCTCCTAAGAACCCAAACTGTGAAGACTGGGCAACCGATGAGCCAGAAGAAAAGTCAGGAACTGAGAATGTGCCGGCTGCTGAAGATCCTGTTACAGTTTCGAAGTCCCAGTTTAGTGCCAAAGTATCAGTCTGTAAGATGCCTGAATTAAGGGCCTGATTTCCTTCGAAAAGATACGCTGCTCGTGATGGTGAGGGCGCGCCATGGCCTGTAACGTCCTTGGCATGATTCTCAATAGTTGTCAGAGATATATCATCTAGCCAGTATCTGCAAAAACCGATGCGGGTATCTGCGCGCTGTAAAGTGGTGCCTTCGAAGTCTTGTCGATGGGCGCCCACATATACTCGCTTAGAGCCAGTTAGAAACCCATAACCAATAGGATCTCCACTAGCGCCGGCAACATAGAGAGATGAGGACAGAATGAATGAGTCTAAAACCTCGCCGGCCTCGACATGGGCGCCTTTGAACTCCACAGTGTAGTAAGATGTGGATGCGTTCAGTGTCGTGGAGGATCCCAATACGTAGCCCGGTAAAGGATACTTTTGAGGCTTTAGAGTAACACCAAACACCCAATTGCTGTTGGCATATACATCATCATAATAAGAAGAGGTAAGGACGGTCGAGCCCATAAAGCCGCCCTCAGAACTAGAGAGCATAAACCGAGCATTGGGGGAACCAACCTCTGGTCGGACTGCGTATACTTGAAAGTTGGTTCCGTCCGGAGATTCCCATGTGAGGGAGTCGGGGTCGAGTGCGCGGACAGTGTGCTGCCCAAAAAGAGACGAAGTTAGATGGTCAAACTTAAAGTTTTCATAAGCATTTTCGTAACTCGTAGGCTTACCCGGGAAAGTAACGTAGGTCTCTAGTGTGCTAGCAAAACCTCCTGTTAAGGCAGTCGATGATGAAATGTAAGAAACAGAATTTGTGTTTGCAGCACTAGAAGTCAGGAACACTGTCGATTCAAAACGAGTCACCTCACTAAAATCAGCAAACCTCTTGTTTGCCGAATAAAGGTCACGGTTGTTGCGGACCTCGTATTGGACGTTGTTTCCATAAACATTGAGTTTATAAATTTTTTCATCGATGCCGAAGCAGCGTAGAAGGTTTCGGAATGACTGTCGGGTTCCCTTAGACTTGTAGATGCTTATAAGGTTGTTATAGATATTTTGATATATCTTATTTTTAACGTTTGTTAAAGTGTCCTCGTAGAGTAGCGTTTCGCTGCGATCTCCCAGTTTCTCTAGAATGTCCGCATCCAGAAACAACTCCGGGGCCAGAAGTCCCCGAGATGCCAAGAGGTGCTCCCCCATAGTACTCGCGCGCGTGGCAGAGCCACTTAAATATTCATGATCATGGACATTACCAAAGGCTTCTATCTGCAGATAAAGCGTATCAAAATAACTAGATAGGATCTGTGTTAATTTTTTAAGTTCGTTGCCCTCTGCTGGGTCCTGTTCCTGCATCCAGGATGGGAAAAATGAGAATAGTTCTGAGGGGTTTTTATAATCATGAACTGAACCTGACAACTTTAAGGACGCTAGCTTCGCAACTACATCTGGATGAGTGGGGTATATAATCGGGTCGCGAAACTCGAACGTTGCAGCGCTAGCGGAAACTATAGCCGATCCAGTGTTGCGCGCGCCGGCGGAATATCCTGTCCAAGCTCCATTAGTAACACGACCAGAATAATCCAAAACGACGGAATCTGTGGAAGGAGTACCCGTAATGCCTTCATTAAACTTATAGTAAACTCCCAAGTCTGTGTTGGCCAAGTCTGTGTTTGTGCCACCACCAACTTGTGAGAACCAGTAGCGGCCAACTTTTTCAGATGACCTTTGTGTTTTCCAGTAGCGAAACTCATCTACGGATGCAGAGAGCTTTCCTGAACCCGTCATATTCACACCATGGTATATAGGCCTTGACGGTGATGTTATTAGGGCCCCTATAAGGGCCTGCATCGAGCCACCAATTTTGTCCACCCCGGTAGAACCCAAAGTGGTTGTGGTGTTAAGGCCGCCATCAACATAATATTTGGACGTCACTCCGGTCGATGCAGACAAGAAGCTGAATCCATAGTGGTGCCATGCACCATCTGTTATATCACTGACTGTCGTGGTGCCGATCCTTGAGCGGAACCCATTGGCGCCTGACATAAGGGTAACTATCCATGTGGGGTCTCCGGCGGCGGCGCCAGTTAGTTCAATACGTAGCCGACCATAATCGGTGGAACTAGAAAGTTCATTATTCCAGACGTCAAAGACAACCTCTTTAGACGTTTTCGAATTATCAAAAGCATCCTTCTTTAACCAAAACTCAACAGTCACCCCCTCAGTCGGGTCGACCTCCAGATTTGACTCCCTATTATTTGCCGGATTCCAAACATTTGCCGATTGGTTTTGTATTCCTCCACCTAGGCCTGGACCACCATTAAGAGAAATATATTCTAGGGTGTTAGGGCGCCCGTAGCCATTGTTGGCGGCGCCAGGAGCATCAGCGGCGGTACCCCAGCCTCCATAAGACAGGTTTATATACCCAGTCGTACGAGGATATTGGTGATCAAAAATATAAAGGTCTACATAAGAGCCACTGTTTTTCCACTGAATTTTTTCTGCCAGCGATCCATCATAGGGGTAAGATGAATAAACATAGTTAAAAGAGTCTTCGTAGTACTGCTGTGCGGATCCATACTTGGCAAAATTTTCAGGCTTAGAAAAATCAATACGAGGTACAAACCTCTTCTCGTCAACAATATCCGCTTCATGATAGTCAGCAGATTCGACAACTCTGCCGATCTCTGCTGGTGTTTTGTTGTCAACTATCTTTGTTACAGCGACAGTATCGAATAATCCCTTAAGACTCATATTTTAATTATTCATCAACCCTAAATTTAAACGTTTGGGGTTGCTCCTGCCAATCTCCGATACTATCATTGTAGTAGGATAATTTAAGTTCATACATATAGCCAGCCTCCAGAAGCGACATATCTAAATCAAAATAATTTCCGTCTTTGTCATAAGAAGTGTAAGTGCTTCGATCCGAGCCCGTTCCGTACGGAATAGCGCCATAATTGTCCTTAACTCGATGGATCGCATAAGACGCGCTCACAACGATGTCGGTCGGATTATTGGCTGTCGCGACGGTGTAGACCGTGGGGCTCCAATTTTTGCTTCTTATGAAGAACCTAAAGCGCGCGTTGTCTTGGTGCGAATAGGATTTCTTAAGATTACGACATGATGTAACCCTATCAAATGTGGGCGCGAGATCATATGTAGGAATTTTTTCTGGGTAGAATGATCCTGTGGAAAACTCCACTCCGCCGCTGTGCCATATATCATGGATCGCTGTCAGTGGTGTTCCTGCTGCTGTCAACGCCACCGAACAAGAATAAATACCTGGCGATACATAACTAGCAGTAGTGTTAAGGTCTAGATTGGCGGCCGTTGTTCCTCCTAAGGCAATATTTAACTTGGACCCGGTTGGGACACCGGCAGAACTAGAATAAAATGACACGGACAACTTTCCTGTTCCGGCGGCAGGGATGTTTACTAGGCGGCCGCGGACATAATTATAAAAGTATAGCGTGTTCAGGTTATCTGCGGCAGGTGCGAGCGAACTGGAGAACATAAAGTTTTCTCTATCGTCCTGGATTCGAGAATCCCAACGGGCTTCAATGACCGGGCGCTTAAAAAAATACTCGCTGGAGCGCGCGAAGAATTTCTTGGTGTAATAGGAGTCAGTCGAGCCGACAACGTTATGAATAACGGGGCCGTCGTTTTCTCCTGTAGAACTTGAGTGATACGCCTCCTCGCTCGCCGTGAGGTGAATACCAAAGCCATAATTGTCAAAGGTGCCCTTTATCCATTCCTCAACCCAATAGGATACATCAACCTCTAAATCTTCATACCCCAACGGAAACGTTACGTTGTAATTGGAAGCAGTTCTATAGTCGCCACCAACTGAGGTCCACGCAGTAGTCGAACTAGCGGACATCCAATTTGAATACCCCAAATCTTTATATTCATCCATATCCAGGCCAGTGCCTTCAGTCCACGAACGTGAAAGAGGGGCAACCGTAAGAGTAAAATCTTGCGGAAGCGTAAATGGTGTCTCGGCGTTGGCCATTTTAAGATAAAAAGAAACGTTCCCTGACGCCGGGAGGCGATTAGCGGTGCGGTCTGCACTGATGCGGGCAGTGGGAAACTGGATCAGGGCCCTAGACAACTCTTCCGATCTGCCGGCAGTCGAACTGGACGCCTGGCCATATATGGAAAATATCTCTAGAGAATCTGCATAGCCCATGTTCGAGCCTGAGCCGCGCGTCTCTAAAGTATAATTAAACGCGTTTGTTATTGTGTTGTCGGCGCTTGCTGTATATCTTAAGATTCCCATTATGTAACGCTTCCTTGTACATCCGTACTTGGATATTTGAGTTCAAAGATTGTATCTTTTTGGCTTTTTAGGTAGCGACCATCTACTGACAGATTTGCATCGAAGTCAAAATTAGTCTCCGAGTAATTACCCCCCTGGCGGTGTAAGATCTTGATGTCTAGAACATCTATTACGCCCGGTACTCTTTGTAGCACCTTGTATAGATCTACAACGTATATCGCCTCTCCAATATCGTACTCTTGGTTTATAAAATAATTTTTAAGACGACGGGTCGCTAAACTTAAAATATCAAATCGATTTTCTTCATAGTCTGCCACGATAGAAAAATTAATTCCAAAATTTACCACCTTGGCGTCCCGAATATCAATAGTATCATTAATCATTTTATAGTTAGAGATCCAAGTTTTTAAATTATTTTTAATAGTTGCAGTTGTGGTGGTCAAATAGCCACTAAGATCTTTCGAAATAACATACATATTTAAGTTTCTCCTAAAAGAATCAAAATCTCTTTCGAAGGAGCACTTCTTGATGGCGCCAAAACTAGGGGGCATCCCATATGCAATTGCTTCATAGTCCTGAATAGTGACTGCGCGGTTTTGGGCCGAGTACATGGAAAATACTCTCTGCTTTAATTCTTCTACTGTGGGGATCTCAATGTCGCCGACGATTGGATTTTCATTATTTACTTCTAGTGATGAAACTACTGAGGACCGAGTCGTTGGGTTGAGTGATTGGGCGTTGTTAAATTTAATTTGTGGAATGGCTACCTGAGTTACTGTGTTTGCTGCAGCGTTGACATCCGTGCTGTCGTTCACTCTATAGACAATTGTCAGCCGTGTGTTAGAGGGCCCAACACCAAACTTATCTGTCTCAGTTAAATTAGTAGGGTCAAAGTTAGGCTGTGTTATATAATCACGGCCATGGCGTTCCAGGGTTATTTTGCTGGGGTCTGTTATAGATTCATTAGTTAGTTCGTTTTCGGAACCATACCCAAACTGAAGATATGCAGAGTTTCTGTCTCTTTCCAAAACAAACCTACGAGTTACGGGGACTGCTTTAAGTATCGACGCAACCGTTGCTTTATCCGTACCTGTGTTCCTGAGGGATTTAAAGACGATTTCTTGCGCTAAGTGGTCTACCTGATAATACCGGTGGCCGAGGGAATCATACACCGAGAGGATCTCTATGGGATTGGGGTCTGTCAATTCAATTTTTCTGAACTTTACAAACTCTTGGACCTCGGCGGCCTGTGTTGTAAGGCGGCCGGAGATGACTGTACCAACTGCTTTAACCGCAAACTCGGTGGCTGCGCCTGTCGATTCGTTTATTTTGTTAACGATTATCTGGTTTGCCGGATCTGCAAAGTTTACATCCTCGATTAATGTAAAATTTTGGCCCCCCAACGTAGTACAGAGTGAGCCGGCCTGCAATACCGGCAGATAACTATCATCGGGGGCGCCGGCTGATGTTGCAGGAATAGAAACGAAGAACTGTGCTTCTCCAGTTGAGGAAAAAGAATCAGCATATTTATACCCCAGCTGTCTAGCGATCTTGACAACATTGTCATATTCGGTCGCTGTGTTTAAAAATGTCTCATTTAGCTGGTAATCCATATAAAAAGATAACACATCTCCCACATATGAAACTGTGTCTAACATCATGGACCCAAAGCCGGCTGAGTTGAAGTCTTTGTAAGAGTTAGGATAATATCTCTTAACGTAGTCTAACAGGTTACTGCGAATTGACGAAAAGTCGCGGCCGCCATAATTAATAACTTTTAATTGTTTTTTACTATTATTGCTTCGATCATCAGCCATGGTTTATACTCCTATCCATATCATGAGGAAATACCAATCAAAACGCTATCCGATACGCCTATAGACGGAACTGAATAACTGATGGATATCTCTAGTATCTGATCTTCAAACCCGCCGATGACTTGACTTTGATTGAACACAATTTTTTCTAGTTCAATAAAAGGAAGATAGGTCTCCGTCTGGCTTGAAATATCCCTGCTTATCTGTGTATGCAGGCCCGGAGTATTTTGCTCAAACAGGTATCGGCGCAATCCAACCCCAAAATTTATATCCATTATCCTTTCTCCAGGTGCCGTTAACATTAGATTGATAAAGTTTTGTTTTGCAACTTCTGCCAATGTAGCGGTCACGGCGTAGGCGCCCACATAATTATCTATTTGAAGGGGAAATTTGGGAGAATATCCAATCATGATTTACTAGTACCTTTTATAAATAGTAACAAAACATTATTCGCAGTCATCTTCTTGTGCTAAGGGTATCTCTTCTTGGCCAAATTCTCCAAGCCTAAGCAGAAGATACAAAATCCCAAACGGAGTAATAGGTGGTAAGAAGAGAGTATATGGAAGGCTTCCTTCAAGAATAATTCCCTTCTTTTTATCCACTTTTGGTTTCATCGTTGCCGGGAAGCCCGGGAGCCACTTATTATCTATTGCAGAACGAATCGTTTCCAAAAGATCGTCAAGCGTTGGCAAATTTTCGACGCCGGGTGGTAGTTCGGGGAGCGATGGGAGTTGTGCTGATGCACCGAGCCCCAATTCTTCATCGCATGCCGAGGGCCTTAACTGTACACTTCCTTCGGGGAGATTCCCAAGAATGTTAGCAAACTGATTCGCTGATTGGATCATTTGTTCGGCCTGTTCGATGCCCTGGAATGTTTGTCTGGATGCGTCTTCGACAACCTTGCTTACTATCACATGAGGCTCTGTCAACTCTACAAGGCCCTTAAGTATGTGTTTGGGCGTATCCTTTAGCATACGGTTCATAAATGAACTCCCTACGCTTCCAAAGCCAGAGAGCGCGCTTGAGGCGCCGTTAAGCATAACATTTTGAAGAGCACTAACATCACAGTTACTTGTAGCAGTGTAGTCGCTACCCGCAAATGCTGCTTGTAATGCCAACAGGAGAGTCTGTTTGGTATCAGTAAACATATCCTCCTGTTGAAACAAAGAATAATACGTGGTTAATTCTCCACCAATATACAGGTACTGTAGAATTTTGTTTAAATCTATTATTTTATTCGGGCCAAAAACCGATTGCAGCTGGGATGCCAGACCCATCAGCATGTCGTCATATTGTGAAAGATAAATTTCTTCCATATAACGTGCGAAAGAGTCTAGCGAGAGCGCTCCTGCTTGATTTACAAAGGCTTCAAAGGCTTCGCCGTCAAAGATCTCAGCCGAGATATCCTTAAGGTACTTTTTGTCTGTTGCTATATGGGCAAATGTATTGTTTCCTGTCCCATAGGCAAAAAATGATTTATGACTATCAGCAATTGTGTCCGAGTTTGCTGTTCCCAGAAAAGAACTTATCGGATCAGAGGGATCGTCGAAGACGGAGGACTCGCGAGATGGAGTCAAATAAGCAATGCGAGAACCCAAGAAGACTGATGGAAACATGGTCGTAAACATTTCCTGAATGTATGCTGTTGCCACTCCGGCGGGCGCTGGGGCCGCCTGGTAGTGGCTTGCATGCGAGCCGACGGGGGTCACTCCGGCGGAAGAGGAGGCGGTGTCGTCGTCATCTGGTCTATCAAGAAGTGCAGTGTTTAAGGTTCCGAGCGCGTCGAGCAGAGCAACCTCATTCGGGTATGCAGCAAAGAGACCTTTCATAGTTTCATAGTTGGCTGCATCTTCGTCAGCATTGTCGAAATCCCCACTGAAAAAGTCTACTGAGGAGTACGAGCCGCCGCGGGCTGTCTCATCGTTATAGCCTTCGGCCCCCTTGCGTCTAATAGTTAAGAATGTTCTTTCCGGTTCGTCAAAAGGCCTGTGCCTCAGTGCCACAATTTTAAAATTCTTAGACTGGGCTATAAGTTCGCGGTTTTGTTGATTCAGGTTCCGAGAGTCGATATCTACGACATCTAGGGTTAGCGGACCGAACTTTGCATCACTAAAGAGCCCAATGTTAAATAACCAGTTTCCTTTGCTATGTTTTCTTTCTACTGGTGCGAGCGTTCTTGCTGTGGATTGACCAACACCCTGTAGTCCAATGCCCGCGTTGTCTTGGATGAGACCGGTGTTGGCCGCATCGATCGCCTCCTGGGTCGCGTCGGACATTTCGATCCAGTTCTCTTCGCCTTCGTCCCAAAGCCTCCACGGGAGCCACGCTATAGCCTCCCGGACCGTATAGGTCTCCGCTAGCTGCCCGGTGTCGAGGAATCCATAGTGCTCATAAGCAGCGCCACCATACTCTGGGTCGTTCAGAGGGACTAAAGACGTAGTGATCATCGTGTCGCCCTCGCCAGTGATGAGCATCGTCCGAAGATCAAAATCCGGAAGAAGCCTATTCCCACCGAGGAGGCTGAACAACCCAAAGTTCTCATAAACATCGAGTTCGTCGAACAACTCGAGCGCAGATGTAGTCATGCCGTATTGGGTGCCAGAGCCCACGTTACCCATGGAGGCTTCCTCCGAGGGACTGGAGTTACCGCCGCCGATTTCGATCTCGGCGCCTTTCGTTCTTGAAACTATTCGAATATTTCCTATTGCGTCGGCCCACCCCTTGATTAAATCATAGTCCGAAAGGTTGCTTGGGGTCGAGGAATCAAAGTCAGGGTCCCCGACGTACATTCTTACCTCTAATGGATTCTTCGTGTCGCCCCGGGGGTAGGCGTCGCTCTGGTTGTGGTAAACAGAGTAACCTGCGAGGTAGAAAGGCAGAGGGAGAATGCCGCCACCTTGAGCAAGACTTAACCACTCCGGGAGGTCACGGAACATTTTGGTGAACTGCTCGAAACCGATTATATATTCCGAGACCGGCGCTGTATGCGGCGTTGAGGAGGAATCCGAGACCGGCTCGAGGGGCCCAGAAGCTTGGGCAACTGGTATGTTGGCACCAAGAGGTACCTCGTCGGCAAAAAATTCTTTGATTGAACCCAATTGTGTCATAAAATGAGCCAGCAAAGTGTTCTGATTATCCACCAGAAACTGATCATATGCAGCAGCGTCAAACTTTACCCTGACATAGCGCTCCATGACGAGCGCTCCATATTTTAGAATGGCATCAATTTCATTTTGTACTTTCTGTCCAGTCGCCGTTTCAACAAATCCCTCCTCCGTCAGATACAGGTCTCGGACCGACTTTCCGTCATGGATATAGTTAAACAAAGTAAAGAAGTCCCTGTTTGCGGTGTCTGAAGTTGAGCCGGGTTCGGGGTTCTCTGGATCGGGGCCGCTGGTCAAAAGAACGCGAGTTGCAACATCGGTCGAGGATTGCGCGTATTTAATAAGGAAGTACGAGGAGTCATCTATAGCGCACCTGAAATCTGGTATCTCGGTATGGGGTATACCAGCATCTAGGTATGCCTCGATAGTATTATCATACGGTATATCAAAAAATTGTCTAATCTTTTCAGCGGCCGCCTGAATTCGGGTTTCAAAAAGATACCTAAGAGAGATCTCCTGTAATTCAGGATCATCAATCGACACCAACTCTATGTTACCGTCAATTGCATTTTCCTGAATGAAGTTCTGTTGGAGCACCGTCAGTTCCCCAATGGGCAACGCAAACGTCTCGGGATTACGATTAATTATTTTCTTTACTGTGACGGCTGCACCTTTTTTAACAATTTCTGGAAATTCATATGTCACGCCGGCGGAGTCAATTCCAGCAATGTAATTAACAATCCGATGGGTAGACTGATATAACAGTTCATTAATAATTTCTGCGCTATCTGCTAGATACCCTATTCCAAATTTATTCACTAAAAAGATGTTTTTAAGCACCAGGTCGACAACAATGGTTTGCAAATAGGCGTTAACCAGAGCCATGATTCCTGCGTCGCGGACGGGGCCCATTTCTGTTTGTCGATCTATACAAGAGTTATCTACAAATTCTTGGAGAGCCTCTTGTTTGATCTTGTTTATGTCAAGCAGATCTGCGTTGCTGATTGAGCCGTCTTCGCACACTCGTGGAAAAAGACTTAAAGCTTCCATCTCATCGGCATTAAAAAGTTCTGAATTACTCGTGCGATACGCTAACAGGTTGATTAAGGAAAAATAAGCAAAGGGATAGTATTTTTTTATGAATGTGGCGGTTGTTGGGCTCTTATCATTACCTAATACACTCGAAGCGTATGATAGGGCAAAATTGCGGAACAGGCCGGCCTCAACTTTCCGGTCTGGGATTACTTGCTGAGGTCCACTTGAACCATATGTCAGATCGCTCTGTGCGATATTCGACTGGGCCACCGAGTTATTATAGATACGAACAATATCTGACTTGCCGCCGCGTAAAATATAAGTGATTATCCTTCCAAATGTCCAGGTCTCCGCTCCAGTAACAACACGAGACAAGAAAGAATAGTAAGTTGCAGCCTCGTCGGGTGTCAAATCCAAGGGGTCTTGTTCCAAAAGGAGACTGGTATCAAAGTTATTCTCAATTGCCTGATAGAACTCACGAGTCTTAGGGGCAACGACCTGGCCGCGTTCGGCGAGGATTCTCTGTAAATTGTCATTAATTCCTCTTGTCGCAATATTTTGCAACGCCGTGACCGTGTTTCCAACAGAGGTTATTGTATCCGTTACAGCAGTGGGGATCAAGTTCTGAAAAAAGTCGGCGGCTTCCGTGGCCTCCGCGGCTTGTTCCTCGCTGAGTTCGGGAGGGGACAGGAAAGAAAGCAATTCTTCGTGCTCGTCAAGCAGCAGTTGATCTGCGGTCGAGAGGGGCGCGGGTTGTAGAATTATTGACTTAAAGTTCCCCAGATCGTTAACGAAGGTTTGCTGGACCGGAGATAGGATTGAGTCTATTAAGTTCATTACTGCATGGTTGTAAGATGCTATATCGTTAAGGGCAGGCACAATGCCGGCGCCGCAGGACATATCTGGTGCGTTGTATAAATCTTCAAGGTTTTCAAGAAGTTCTACTAAATCCTGAAACGGCGCAACATCTTCGATGGTGCAAGGATCGACGTCGGGGAGTGGCGGTACTACATCATTATAAACACCCTGACAATACGAAGGATCCACCAACTCTCCCAAACACAAAAAGAACTGTTCAATCGCTTCGCTGTCTGGGAAGTGTGACCTGATGTCCGGAAACTGCGCATCAATCAGATTATTGGCTACCTGAAACACATTAGGCGAGGCAATGCCGCCGAAAAGGTCACATAACTCTCTGGCTGTAATCAACGGAGCAAAGGCATTTAAGTAAGATTCCAGGAGAGATACGGGCGCTGTCCCAACCGGGAATTCCAGAACCTCATTCGATAAAAACCCAAAGTCTGCATAACAATCGTAAAGAGGATTATTTGGTCCGGATCCTGGGGGCCATATAATATTCTGAGGCGGAGTGGCTGGTACATCGTTTTCGGAGGGCTCCATCAGGCAAATTTGTCTGATTAGATCGGCGATTGTCTGTATCAACCCCATTACGGCACTAAGAGCGGCGCGCTTTAGACCCTCTTCTATCTGAACTTGAAGCGCTTTGTTAACACTGATAATTGGCAATTTAAAATCTATGGCCGGAAATTTAAGAGAGATCCGTGGCGGGACGGGCGCTAAGGGATTAATC
>Ga0098052_1001163_pt1 | contig 16625 bp, 11 predicted proteins | sample 15_taG_FD_81591 | JGI IMG/M metagenome (GOLD analysis project Ga0098052, IMG submission 81591) | Marine viral communities from the Subarctic Pacific Ocean - 15_ETSP_OMZ_AT15312 metaG | ecosystem: Environmental > Aquatic > Marine > Oceanic | place: Pacific Ocean | collected 2015-01-18 | reverse complement strand
AAGTGGACCCCGGAGTTAGGACAAGATCTTAACGCCTACCACAACCTTGACGCTGAGGTCGAGCTTACTCAGATTCTGTCTGAGCAGATCGCTCTTGAAATTGACCGCGAGATCCTTGAGGACCTCGTTGTTGATGCACGCGCCGGTATTCGCTACTGGAGCCGTAACCCCGGTCAGTTCCTCAACCGAGAAACTGGTGCCACCCTGGCATCTGGTGTTGCAGACTTCACTGGTAATGTCAGTGAGTGGTATGAGACCCTTGTTGAGACCATCAACGATGTCTCTGCACAGATCCATCGCAAGACTCTGCGTGGGGCTGCTAACTTTGTGGTGTGCGCACCTGAAGTTGCTAACCTCCTGGAGTTCACCGCTGGTTTCCGTGCTAACGTGACTGCAGATAGTGACCGTGGCGACATTGGCACTATCAAGGTTGGTTCGCTCTCGAAGAAGTTCGACGTTCTCGTCGATCCTTACTTCCCTCGTCAGGTGGTCCTTGTTGGCCGCCGAGGAAGTAGCTTCCTTGAGAGTGGTTATGTGTATGCACCTTATGTGCCGCTGCAGACCACACCTACGATCTTCGGCGTCGAAGACTTCGTGCCTCGCAAGGGCGTGATGACTCGATATGCGAAGAAGATGGTCCGTCCAGATATGTACGGCCTCGTCATCGTGAAGAACCTGATGGCTGGATAAGCCCCAGGTAAGGTCAAAATAGTTAAAGCCCCGTCTCTTTTGAGGCGGGGCTTTCTATTTAGTATTGGACAAACAGAGGATAATATAATATGGCTATTCCAAAACTCAATCCTGCTTCTACATCGAATGCTAATATTCTGCCAGCGACCGGCAGTACAGTCAACGTAGTTGCAACGCTTCCCTTCGGCGTTTATGCCGGAACCCCCAGTTTTATTTCAGGCGCTGCCGATCAGGTTGCTTTTACTTATAAGAAACTGGGAGGGGATGTGTTAGATATTGAGTTAGCGGAAGGTAATGTCTATGCAGCCTACGAGGAAGCGGTTCTAGAATACTCTTACTTAATCAATCTTCACCAGACCAAGAATTCCCTATCGAGTCTTTTAGGTGCAGCCACCGGTTCATTTGACCAAGATGGCCAACTCGTCTCCGGTAGCTCCCTTTCTGGATCTAATGTGGCTTTGCGCTATCCCCGGTTTGATTACGGCTATGTACGACGCGTCGCCGAAGGTCTCTCCACCGAAGCGGGACTGGGAGGCCTCACTCCTATCTATTCTGCTTCTATCAACAGGACAGCATCTAAACAAGACTATGACCTACAGAGTATTATATCATCTTCGGCTGCTTCTGATCCCACGGTTCCTTATTATGGGAAGGTGAAAGATAAGCGCTTAGTCATTCGTAAAGTATATTTTAGAACTCCGCGCGCCATGTGGCGTTTTTATGGATACTATGGTGGTTTTTCGGTCGTCGGTAATATGCGGACTTATGGGCAGTACGCCGATGATTCTACATTTGAGATTGTTCCCACGTGGCAAAACAAACTTCAAGCCATGGCCTACGAAGATGCGCTCTACACACGTGTTTCCCATTATTCTTATGAGATTAAGGATAATATGTTGCGAATTTTTCCTAATCCTGACGAGACAAGCCCCGTGAAGTATTGGGTCCAGTTTAGTATTCTGCGCGAATATGAACCTTGGGAAGAGACGGGAAGAGGGAATGAGGGAACCGCCGGCATTAATAATATCAATACCCTTCCCTTTGAGAACCTGCCGTATCAAAATATCAATTCGATCGGCAAGCAATGGATTCGCCGGTTTGCACTGGCTTTAACGAAAGAAATTCTCGGCCAAGTGCGGGGCAAGTTTGCCACGGTCCCCATTCCGGGCGAAAGTGTTACTCTCAACGCTGCGGAACTGTTGGGGCAGGCTCGTACAGAACAAGACCAGCTCCGCGAGGAGTTAAAGACCCTGCTGAACGAGATCACTTATGACCAGCTGGCCATTGCAGACTCTTCGATGCAGGATGCTACTAAGAAAGTTCTCGAAAATGTGCCCGTCGGCATTTTTGTAGGGTAAGTAGATGAGCCGAAGCAAGCGCACCCAGGAGCAGATTCAAAACAAAGAAGCCAATGAGTATGATTACGTGGGGGACAAGGAGGTTGCTAGCCACCTTGAAGAAATAGAGTTTTCCCCCTCTACTCTAGAGACTATCGATGCTGCCATGTTGGAGTTTGTGGATGCAGACTTAAACTTATCGGTGACCAGCAATAAGGGTTTTAATAAAGTCCCTGTATTGTGGGTGACAGCCGAACGGGCCTATCAGATTAAACACAACAAAGATCTTCGTGATGGAGAGGAGGGGCTCATTTTACCCCTTATTACCGTTAATCGCGCCAGCGTCACCAAAGAGCCCAATTTTAGGGGGTCAGTCTATGCCAATATATATCCCCAGGCCGACGCACCCGGGGGAACCATTACAATTGCCCGGACACTTAATCAAAAAAAGACGGCGGAATTTGAAAATGCAATGGCTAAGCGTAAATATGGAGGCACTGTAAAGGATGTGTCGGCCAAAAGTAAAAATACGAATCAACGACAAGCCAAAACTAACACCGGCAAAACGGTTTATGAAACGGTAACTATTCCGCTCCCCGTCTGGGTTAAGGTAGGATACGATATTACTGTGAGGACTGAGTACCAACAACAACTTAATGAATTAATAAATCCTTTTTTCACCATCGCCGGCAATTCGCGGATGCCCAAGCGCATTGAAAACGCCGGCCACTTTTATGAAGTGTTTATTGATGGGTCATTTTCGAACGCATCTAATAAGGCCGCTCTCGGCATGAATCAACGCAACTATCAAACATCAATTAAAATAGAAGTTTTGGGTTATTTAGTGGGCGAAGGAGAAAATCAAGAGAAACCGCGCATTGTCCGTCGTGAAAACGCCGTTGAGTTCAAGATGGGACGAGAGCGGACGGTGGTTGGGGATATCCCCTATAGTATTAAAGATGGATTTTACAGAGAATAATACCATTCCAACTATTTAGCACTATTTACTTTGAACATTTTCGCAATGTAGGAGAAACAACTAATGTCAGTTAAAAAGTTTAGATTTGTATCACCGGGAGTTTTTGTCAACGAGATTGATAACTCCCAGCTTCCAGCAGATCCTGGTGGCATCGGCCCAGTGGTAATCGGCCGCGCAGAAAAGGGGCCCTCGTTGGTGCCCGTTTCGGTTAATTCATTTGAGGAATTCGTCCGCGTTTTCGGTACGCCCGCCCCTGGTGGCGCGGGAGACGATGTTTGGCGCGAAGGCACTGACAAATCGGCCACTACATATGGCATGTATGCAGCTCAAGCATACCTTCGAAATAGTTCTCCATTAACCTACATTCGTTTAAATGGCGCTCAGACCACCGCTGACGGTGGCCCAGCCGCCGGTACTGCCGGCGAAGCCGGTTGGAAAATGGACAAGGCATACGGCCTTTTTATCTTCCACGCGGGGGAACCGAGCTCTCTGGACGCCACCGGCACACAGGTGACCGGAGCACTGGCAGCTATTTTCTATGCGAATTCTGATACCTATCTCCGTTTGCAGGGCACCGCCTTGACCTCAGGATCGGGTGGGATCGTCACTGCATCCTTCGGCGGCGCCAGCGCTGGCCAAACAGTCTCCGGTTCTGGCAACTTTGTCAGTGACACAGGTACAAACTATGAGTTTAAGCTCGTCGCGGGTTCCGGAAGCACCCCAGCGGTTACTACAACCTTTAACTTTAGTGAGAATGATTCGCGCTATATCCGTAAAGTCTTTTCAACCAATCCTCAGCAAACCAACAGCCGCATTGTGGCTGGGACTGCTGATACCTTTTTCCTGGGAGAATCTTTTGATCGGCACCTTAAGGCCAATATTACTCCCGCAGAGATTGCGGCAGGCAACTTCAAGCAATCTTTTGGAGCCCTCATCCAGATCAAGTCGGGTTCCGACACACAGGGATCGGATTATGCAGGCCACTCTGTGCAGAGCGCTCAAACGCCCACGATTATTTCCAATCGTACCGCTCCTACTGCGACGCCTCAGAATCTCTTTACGGTGCACGCCCTTCAAGAGCCTGGCGACTGGTCTAACCGGAATATCAAGATTTCTATTCAAAACATTAAGCGTTCCTCGAATAACGACAACGGCTACGGCTCGTTTAGTGTTCTCGTGCGCCAGCTTAGTGATTCCGATAATACCGTTCGTGTTATCGAGCAATACGATGAGTGCGATCTTAACCCGGATTCCCTTAGTTATGTAGCCCGGAAGATCGGCGACCAGTACTTAAGCTGGGACGAGACAGAACGACGCTATATCCAGAAGGGCGATTGGCCCAATAACTCTGCTTTTATTCGCGTCGCGATGAACTCAGATGTAGACGCTGGTTTGCTTAGTGATGTTGGGATGCTACCCTTCGGATTCCAGGGAATGGTAAAGTATGACGATGAAGAGATTGTCAACATCGACGCTGCAGCGGCCCTCGACGGCACCGCTGGTAACTGGGTCAGCGGATCTGCTACGGGCAGCTACGCGGCCGGAATGCCTTTCTCCTCGTCTCTACCTGCGGGCTTCGGGCTTCGGAGTTACTACACCACCGGCTCGGTGTTCAATCTTTCGGCGTCTTCGGAAGCAGCAGCAGGCACGACTAATCTCCTTATCAAGGCCCTTTATCCGGCCCCGGAACTTCGCGTGAATGCCACTGATGGTAATTTGAGCAATCGCACAGATGCCTACTTTGGACTCCAGGTCACTCCGACAGCGGGAAGCACTCGGTTTGATAAGTCGAACATCGATCTTCTCCGTCCTCGCGGCGGTATTGTTGGGTCCATGTTTAGTGTCGGCAGTGGTCGAGAGCGCTCTGTAGAATTCACCCTGGATGATATCTCCGGTTCCGCCGGCGTCTGGGCGAGTGGTTCTCACGCGTCGAATTCTCTCACCTACGTTAATGGTGCGGTGAGTGGTGTCCTCGATGCGGGTTTCGACCGATTCACAATCCCAGTTTACGGTGGTTTCGATGGTGTTAACATCACGGAGATGGACCCCTTCAACAGCAGTGCCACAACATTGCCTTCCACTGCGACGGATAAAAACAACTATGTGTTTAACTCGATTCGCCGCGCCATGGACTCCATTGCAGATCCTGAAGTGGTGGAGATGAACCTTGCTACCTTCCCGGGTCTGCGACAAGAAGGCTTAACAACCAATCTTGTTAATATCTGTGAAGATCGCGCCGACTCTCTGGCCATTATTGACCTGCCCGAAGGATTTGTTCCACGCGAGCAGAGCAACCTCTCTGCCGCCGAGCGCCGCGGAAACACGCAGTCTAGCATCACGCAGGCTGTTAACGGTCTCCGTTCACGAGGACTTAACTCCTCTTACGGCTGCACCTTCTACCCCTGGTTGCGAGGTCGCGACACCCTTAACGGTGCGCACATCTGGCTCCCACCATCTGTTGCCGCTCTCGGCACCTTCTCTAGTTCCCAGCGTAAGACGCAGGTTTGGTTTGCTCCCGCCGGCTTCAATCGCGGTGGATTGACAGAGGGCTCCGCAGGTATCCCCATTGTTGACGTCGCCCACCAGTTGCGCCGTCAGGACCGGGATAACCTGTACGAGGCAAATATTAACCCCATTGCTAAGTTCCCCGCAGAAGGGATTGTAATCTTCGGTCAGAAGACCCTTCAGATTACACCCTCGGCACTGGACCGCATTAATGTTCGCCGCCTGATGATCTTCGTCAAGAAGCGCATCTCGCAGATGGCCAACGAAATTCTGTTCGATCCAAATGTGCGAGTCACTTGGGACCGGTTTAAGGCCCGTGTCAACCCCTTCTTGCAGGAGGTTAAGACCAACTTCGGCCTTTCCGACTTTAAGGTTATCCTCGACAAGACAACCACAACCCCAGATTTGGTTGATCGAAACATCATGTATGCGCAGATCTTCCTGAAGCCCACCCGCGCTATTGAATATATTGCGATTGACTTCAATATTACAAGAACGGGAGCATCGTTCGTAGATTAAAAATAAAGCGGGGGGTTTGTGCCCCCCGCACTATTTAATTTAGAATCTAATAGGAGATTATAGAAAATGGCATTTTGGAATTTAGCATCATCGGAGCCCCGCAGGGCACATAGGTTTTTACTGAACCTCCCGAACCTGGCCGCAGATGATCAGCGGTCCACCTACCGAGAGTATCTGTGCAAAACAGTTACGAAGCCAGCTTACAGCCTTAGTGAGACAGAGCACAAGTTTCTGGGCAACACCTATTACTACCCTGGCGCTGTTACATGGGAGAACGTGACGGCCCAGCTCGTTAATGCTGTTGATCCTGATGGCAATGCTATTCTGATGTCGGCTTTGTACCGAGGTGGTTATATGGACCCCAATCAACAAGCTGATTACTTCGCCGGCGAGGGCTTTGGCTTGGGTACCCCTAACAAGGCCGATGCTCTCGACGCTTTAGGCGATGTTCTTATTCGCGAACTCGACGGAGAGGGAATGGACATTGGGCTGTGGGAACTCAAAAATCCCTTCGTCACCAACGTCAAATTTGGCGATCTCGATTATTCGACAGAAGATTTGCTTAACATTGACATTACTTTCCGGTATGATTTTGCTTTATACTATCCTGCAACAGAGGGTGAAATCTCGGCCAACGCCGTGACCTGGCAAAACCGGCAGACCAATGCCGCAGGAACCTGAACCTGAGATAAAGATAGCAAGAAAGAAGGTGCCATTTGGCAAAACGAAGAAATAATTCACAGAGAACGGGCGCGCCGCAACCGGACGCCCCAACTCCACCCCCACCAGTAGTAGAAACCCCAACCACAGACATATTTTCATTTATTAGTCCCACGGAGTTTGTTGAACTCCCGAGTGGCGGTATTTTATATGGACAAGGACACCCCTTATGCGGGTCCGATGTGATTGAAATCCGACATATGACCGCCAAAGAGGAAGATATGCTCACCTCAGAGGCTCTCATCAAGCAAGGAGTGGCTTTAGACCGCGTTGTTGACTCTCTGATCGTCGACAAGCGCGTAAAGGCCTCTAACTTGCTTGTGGGCGATAAGAACGCCCTTCTCGTTGCGGCTCGAATGACAGGATTTGGTCCCGAATACAATGTGGGGATTACTTGTCCCGTTTGTGTTAGTGAAAATACAGGAGAATATGATCTGTCTGAGCTAACACATAAAGAAATTGATCTCGATCAGAACAATACAGTGCAACTTCCCAATGGAAATTATGAAATTACATTTCCTCAGTACAAAGGCTTGGCCATTGAGGTGAAACTTTTGACTGGCGCCGATGAAAAACGCATTGTTAAGGCGCGGGACAAGAAAAAGAAAGCGAAGGGTCCCGATTCTTTAATTACCGATCAGCTCAGTGCACTCATTGTTCGTATCAACGAATATACTGACGCACCGAGCCTTAAGCGATTTATTACAGAGTGTCCCACCAAGATTACCCGCGAGATTCGCACCGTCTATGATGCAATTGCCCCCGATATTGATATGACGGTTGATTTTGAATGCACCGAGTGCGATTATGAGGGAAAGGTTGGTCTGCCTTTAACGGCAGAGTTTTTTTGGCCTCAATCATAAATATCAAGAAGTAGTATATGAAGAAATATTCGTCCTCAAGCATCATGGGGGATGGTCCATCTTTGAAGCATATAATCTTCCCACACAGCTGCGCCGATGGTTCGTACAGCGACTCATAAAAGAATTCGAAGATCAGAGCAAGAGGATGGAAGAGGCGTCTTCTAACAAAAAGAGGACTACATTAGGATAAGAGGCGCTCAAGGACGAGCGCCTTTTGTTTTAAGGAACTATTTACTGGTGAGGTATTATCCACAATGGAAAAAATAGTAATCGATCTCTCTATCAAACAGCTTAATGAAGCCACCTATACAGATTTTTCTTATAATGTGCGCCGAATGTTGATGGGGATGTCCATTGCCGGCTTTGATGTGCCGACCACCATCCGCGGTACGCAGAATCAGATTGATTCGTTTTTCCGGGCCCTTAAAGGCGAAAAGCGCTATATGGATGCCTACCAGAAATATGGCCTCGCAGATGGTCGGACCATGATGAACAAGAGAGACCTCGATCGCGCCGTCTCCGGCTTTGAAGGCGAAACTGGCTTGCGTTGGCCCTTCAAAAACTAAGGGTTAAACGATGGCAGCAACAATTGACGATCTATTAGAACAACTTCAACAGATTAACATAGCTGTCAAAGGGGGGAATACCGGCTCAAGTGATAGCGGGCCATCCACTGCATCACGTGCATCCTCCAGTACCCGCGGCTCCGGGGATGATGACTTAACCTATTGGAACCGCGTCCGTAAAGCCGCCAAAGAAGCGCGCGAGGATATGGATAAAGACATTCAGGCGCTCGAAGAAGAACATCGTTTAGTTGGTCTTAACATTGAACGACAGCGGGAGCTGCATGAATTGAAGATCCGCCAAGCCGACGAAAACAATATAGCCCGCGCCCGCAACGCCGAACAGCTCAAGGAGGCGTTGGCGCTGCGTGAAACCAACAATAAAGGTATTATCAAGGGTAATGAACTTTTTAAAGAGCAGGCCAAAGAACTCGAACGCGGCGCAGGTAAATTTCAATTGCTTTCCAATAAGATGCTTAAAGTCGACGGCGCCGCGAACTCTTTATTAGACCATATCCCAATGACGAGCCGAGAGTTTGCGACTTTCTCAACGGAGGCCATAGAGTCGGTTAAAAGTGGGGAAATCTTCATTGCCGTAACCAAAAAGATTGCGGCTGCAACCCTTAACTTATCGGTCGCTTTAGAGAAAACTAACGCTGCTTTAGCTCGTCAGCACGGTATTGCGCAAAGTGGATATGGCACCATGTCAGAGCAGGCCCAGGTCTCACGAACCGTCGAGCGCGAATTGTCACTGCTAGGAGTCACAGCGCAGGAAGCTGCAGCCGCCCAGGGCGCCCTCATCGCCGGGATGTCCAGCTTTACTCAGCTTTCTAAGACTCAAAAAGAGGATTTAACCCGCCAAGCCGCCTTGATGCAAGAATTGGGAGTCCAGACATCCACCACCGCCCAGATATTTGATACATCTACGAAAGCGTTAGGAATGGGCGCTGACCAAATGGGGAACCTTACTAAGGAACTAAAAGATACCGCCGATAGTCTGGGTTTACCGTTATCTCGGGTAGCCCAGGATTTTAATGTGGCAGCTAGTCAGCTCTCTTTTTATGGCGAGGATGCTGTGGGAGTCTTTAAAGAGCTAGAAAAACAAGCAAAGGCCACGGGATTGAGCATGCAGGCTCTTCTCAAGATTGGAGGAGAAGCATTCGACACCTTTGACGGCGCCGCCCAGAAAGTGGGGCGCTTAAATGCTATCTTGGGCGGTCCTTATCTTAATTCTATCGATATGCTTAATGCCACAGAGGAAGAGCGTCTTGAACTGCTTCAGGCCTCGATGGACGCCTCAGGAACCATGTACGGCGATCTTGGCAAGTATCAACAGAAAGCCATTGCTGATGCTTTGGGGGTTACAACCGAAGAGGCAAACCGCCTGTTTGGCAATCTCAGCGCCGCAGAAGAATTGGAAATTAAGCATAAAGAAGAAATGGCCGAAACCGCTCGCAAAGCTCAAGCCTCCATGGACAAGCTGGCCAACGCATTCAATCATCTTCTTATCACCATGGATCCCCTCTTCTCCGCTTTCGAAGTGTTCGCGGAAAAAGTGAGCTGGCTTGCCGGCACCGGTGGGGGCAAGCTCGTGATGCGGATTGGGTTGTATACAGCTGGATTCTTGGGTCTGGTCGCGTCTGTGAGTAAAGGCGCCGCAGCCATGGCTAAGTTGGGCAAAGGGCTGCGGGTGGTTGGCTTGGCTATGCGATTTAAGCCGTTTGTGAAGGCGGGAATTCATCTTTCCCGCTTTTTCGGCAAATTCCCCAGTTTTCTTCAGATGCTGCAGGGCTTCGGCAAACTCTTGTGGAAACCTTTTTCGTGGTTTGGTAGAATGTTGGTGGGAACGGGGGGCTCCGGCGGCGGCCTTTTCGGCGCCATTTCGAGCGCCGCCAGTGGGCTGTGGGGTCTCCTCACAACTGGTGCTTCAGGTATGGCCGCCGGCGTCATCGCGGGAGTGGTCAACGTTGCCGGCGTATTTATGGGTCTGGTCAAGATAGTAAAAGGGATGTGGAATGATATGCTAGCCGATGGCGCCAACTTCGGGCAGCAGGTTTTGAACTTGGTCCTGCTCCCCTTCAAACTCATCGCCGGCGCGATCTTGGGACTTGCGGACGCCTGGGGGAGCCTGATGGATTTGGTCGGCATCGACTTTATTAAGGGCGATGTGGGCTTTGGGCAAGCAATGAAGTATGCCTACGGGGCGGTGTCGGGAGATACTGCCACTAAAGTTAATGATGCCATCATCACAACCGACGGCAAAGTAATTGAGCCCAACCCTCAAGACACCATCATCGCCGCCAAGCCTCAGGGCCCAATCGCTTCAATGTTGGGTTTCGAAGGTCCGGGCGCACCTCAAGCAGGCGCAGCCACTGGTTCTCCGGCCAATCAAACGATCAACGTTAATGTCCGGATTGGTGAACGCGAACTGAAGGACATCATCAAAGAAGTGATTCCGGAAACAATCACCTCTTTTGCTAATCCCTAGAGCACGAGATTTTTGTTTCCAAGCTATTTATTATATTGAGGGCTAAAAATGCAAGCAGGCAGCTATGATCCAGGACTAATAGAGAATTCATTTTTTAAGATTTGGATTACTCATCTCCCTACGCGCCAAACCATTGATTTTCGGGGATGGGTGACAGCATTCTCGGACCAATTTACTTCTAACTGGAATAGCGAAAGTGTATATGGACGCATGGATCCTTTGGTAACCTTTCAAAATACACAACGCCAAATTAGCCTGGAGTTTGATGTAGTATCGGGTGATGCTGCTCAAGCCCAACACAACCTCGATCGTATTAATTCTTTAATTTCTTTTCTTTATCCTGTTTATGAAACGGATGCTAGAGATATCCAAAATACGCTGAAAGCAGCTCCTCTGCTCGGGCTCCGATGGACCAATCTAGTCGCCGATCCTAATGATGGAAGCCAACTCGTAGGATATCTGGCCGGCGCAACCTATGCCCCAGATATAAGTCAGGGTGGCTTTATGAACGGGTCTAGCTATAAACAAGTCGGCGACAAGGAGTACCTAAAAGATAAAACAGTGGACGCTGAGGGCGGAGAACATATTATGGCACGACAAACTACGCGCACAGGCCGTATGGGTATTTTTATCCCTAAGGTGGTTTCATTAAGTTTGCAGTTTACCGTACTCCATAAACATTTAACTGGCTGGGCCAAGTCGGGAACCACCTATAGTTTTGGCAAGTCGACTAAGAAATTTCCAAACGCCTCCAACGTAATAATCCCTGGTCAATCCCGGGATACCACCGTCGCTTTTGATAATGATGAAGCCCTCCCTACGGAACCTGGACCTCTGAGTTCGGCCATCGCAGATATCGAAGGAAACTTCTAATATGCCAACGCGATATGATTACCGGCGCATTTTTTATGATCAAGAGCCTTTATATGAGAACCTGTTTGAAGAACGCCATGTTAAGGGGATTCGACATTATAACAGCCCCACCTTACGCTATCCCACGACTGCAGAAATCTCTTCTATGACTCGGAAGACCCACGTGTGGGCGACGGGCGACCGGTTTTATAAGCTCTCCATTGAAAACTATGGGTCTGCGCAGTATTGGTGGGTTATCGCTCTCTTCAACCGTATGCCAACCGAAACCAATCTCCAAATGGGTGATTTAATTTATATTCCTCTACCTTTAGAGAAAATATTACGGGTCGTATCAGGTTGATATAGAGGCTTGTAATGGCAACTGATGAAGAAAAAGAAAAGGAAGAGGATCTTAATCCTACGAAAATCGAGCCCATTGATTTTCAATGTGTATTGCTTGAACAGGCTCACAAATTAGCGTCTGAACATCGCAAACTAATGGCAGATCCCAAACACGGCCCCTATAAGCATGTTACAGAGATAGATACTAACAAGGCTCCGGGGACTGTTTTGTCCCGCATTCACCATGGAGGGCAAACCGCTCAAGTAAATGAAATTCTTTCCTTATGTCCAGAAGTGCATGCGCTGTTGACCCCTTATATTCGTATTTCACGTGTGGAGTACGATAAGGATGGCAAACCCACCGGTGTGGAAAAGCCCCTCAAGATTCCTAATTTTATGTCCAAGGCAGATGCCACAGCCATGCTCAATGGGGCGACGGGACGCGTCCCCGGCGCCGGGATTAAAAGTTTTAAGTGGGAGCTGGCAGGTGTTCAGCCCGCCGATGTTGATAATAATATTACCGCTACTCTAGTACTGTTCTTTCAGTCCGTCGGAGACTTTTTCGCGGGTTCCGCCACCGCTACAGGGGCCCAAGCCGGCCTGAAGGATCCCACTTTTTTAGATCTGGTTATTAATTCTCCCACTCTTAAAAAGGCCTCGGGTACATCCCCTAGTGCTGCACCTAATTCGGCGTGTCCGACGGCTCCCGTGGTGGCGGCTAAACAATATAATCCTACCCGCATTAAAGTATGTGCCGGGTGGTCCACCCCCGACAATCTGGAAAAAATCTATCCCACCCTGCGCCGAGAAACGGGCACCGACGGGCGTTCGCGGGCCGAGATTTTAAAAGAAGCCCTTAATGCAACACGCGTGTCACTCTTTTTGCAACAAGTACGTCATGATATCCAATTTAATGAAGATGGGAGCCTCCTTTTAACAATAAAATATCAAGCCGCCCTCACCGGTCTCTCCACAAACCCTGGAAGCAACATCTTCCTCGCCGGCTCCCGCGCAACTAATATTAAAAAACTACGCGATGATCTAAAGGCGAAGAAAAAAACTAATCCTGAGTATGATGATAAGAAAGATTTAGAAAAAATTGATGAACTCGAACAGGCTGATCGAAAAGAGAAATATGGAAAGCTCCTAGCAAACGTTTATAAGTCTAAAAAGATTTATCGCCTTAAGGTCCCGGTGACTCAATTGCTGATTCCAAATTTATCCAAGCTCCCTCTCGCAGCACGCCGGAATATAGCACGCGAGCGCGCTGCCACGGTGCTGGGGAGCCCCACTAGTACGAGTGCAGCCCAAGGTGATTTACTCCAATCCTTAGCCAACGACGGTACTGCCGGCGATGCGGGCGAAAGCTCGCAAGATTCGGCATCGAAGCGATATAAGGAATTCCTGAAGAAAAATGATCCGGAAGGTGTGGATGTCAACTTTATGTATTTGGGAGATTTGTTAGAAGCGATTTTGGCCAATCTTCCAGGTAACGTGGGATCCAGCGGCCCCCCTTTCAGTTTCTTTTTGTCCGAGGTGGAATTCGTGGATATCTTGCGGGCCTTCCAAACCAATAACCCTCAAGAGCTATCTAAGTGTCCCGATCCCGGGGCAGCCGCTTTGGGCAGCGCCTTTCAGAAAGCTAACCCCCACATTAATCTTACACGTACTCCTATTTATCGCCTCCTGAATATCGGCGATCTCCCCATCTCTTTAGACGCATTCCAAGCATTTTTTCTTAAGAACGTGGTGGACAAAGAAAGAGATAAATATTATTTTCTGCACTTTGTCAAAGACCTTTGTGCACAATTAATTACTAAGGCCCTTCGGTCCTCGTGTTATGGGGGGAATTTTAGCTTTTTTCAACGTTTCGACGCCCAGCCTCTGAGCTTATATACCACCAAGTTCGGCCCGCGGACAACAGTGGCTAAAATTGCCAAAGCCAAGTCGCAACTGGGGTGTCACGTTACAGAAGCCAACAAGTTTGGTCTTGGAATGATTGTAATGTGTACCGACGGACAACATCGGAATCTCAAAGGAAAGTTCGACGACGATCTTAAAAAAGGTATTTATCATAATTATATCGGCGCGCCGTGCGGGTTGCTTAAAAAGCTCACGTTTCAAAGAGAAGAACAGCCCTACTTGCGGGAAGCCAAAATTCAGAAAAACGGTGCTCTTGGGGCCGAACAGTTGCGGGAGCTTTTCTCGGTTAATATTGAGATGGTAGGAAACAACCTTTATCGTAATGGTGCCTATACCTACGTAAGTCCCCTTCTGATAAATACGACCCAAGAACAGTTAAACTATCTCGGGCTTCATGGGTATTATTTGGTAACCAGCGTATCATCGGAAATTACGGAGACTTCCTTTACGACTTCCATCCGAGCCTTGCAGGAAGGTATTCCTTTCGTAACTAACAAAACAGACGATACCGGCGGCACTGATGAACCTGCGCCCAAAGAGGAGGAGCCGAGCAGTGGACCATAAATCCCACACCGAGATAGTTAGGATATGACAGAGATAGAATTTAGTTTAGAAAGCCTTACCAATCCGCAGGGGCGGAACGGCCTGGATTCGTTTGCCGCGTACTATCAGCGTTTACTCTACAAAGAGGAAATTTATCCTTCTCATCTCTGGGCGCCCCTTGACACCTGGTATGATAAGCAGTATTATGGGAAGGTGGACAGAGTCCAGAACACCATTGTTGTAGGGGAAAACCACTTGCGTGCTATAGGGGCCGCCGGCGCCTCTAATGTGCTGGCTGTAGATTTTGTGGCTGCAGCCTTCGACGCGCTCGCCCTCCATATGCGCGCAGCCGTGACTGCCGGCGTCTGTGTCACAACGGGCAACTCAGCCCTAACGGACCTGAAGGCCGTTCGCGGCTATGAAAATCCCCGCCAAATATATGCTCAATTTTTGAACGCCGCCTATGGCTCCTTTGAGTCCTCGACGGACCGGTACACCGATAAAATTATTGATTTTAGTTCTTTTCGCAGCGAATTTCTACCCTATCTTAAGAGAGTCGCTGCGTATATGCCAATCACCCTCAGTAATTATCTCCTCACGGGAGCGATTAATGGATTCACCAGCGGCCTCACTGTGGCTATAGCCAACGCTCCTTATGACGAGGACAACTATAAATATGAGGAGTTTATAGCTGATCCTAATTTTAGCTTTTACGTGCGCTCCGCCAAGAAGTTTGGGTTCATTGTTAACAAGAATGCTCCCTGGCTTTTGACTGCGGACCTTTTTACCGACGCATCTTTAAAGTACATTCAGCTCCATGGAAGTAGCCCCACTCCGCTTACCCCCAGTACCTTTTTTGATTTCTATTACATTTCTACGTATCTCTTGGATATCTCCATTTTAGACCAATACCTCCTTAATAGTTATCGCTCCTTTGTGGAGAAGAATCCCTACTATCAGAAAAGAAGTTATAAAAAAGCCTCCTGTGGAACCTTCGGCGTCGATAACTTCCTGCGTAGTCCTCTGGCAAGCAACGCGACTGGTCTGACATCGGACAAGATTCTGGCAGATCTCTATTTTGATTTACGCTCCCTGGAAGCGCGGAACCCTATTCCCAACACCCAGAAGCAACGGTCTGAAATGAATGGTATTTACCATACCCGGCCGGATGCGGATCTCCCGGGCCTGGAAAATGTAGCCGCTTATATTAATTTGATTTATCGTGACTATATTTATTCCACAGATTATCCGGCTCTTAATCAAAATGTGTTTTTAAACCTTGACAATCAGCTCAGAACTGGTAAGATAGCAACAGTGGGGTCGATTGTTCAACAGCTCTACTAGGAGTTACACTTGCTATTTCAAACCTTGGATCACAAGACCGATTGCGTTGGATATTTCGCTAACAACATTATTAAACCAGGCCATGAGCTACCCCTAGAGGGGGAGACTTGGGAGCTTTCCGGACACCTGTCCGGCGATCGATATGAGGTCGCCCGCATCTATAGTGGGGGTGCTTCTCTAACTGAGGTGTGTCCCGACGAGATGAAAGAGGAATGGGAAGGAATTAAAAAAACTTTAAGATCGTGCCTGAAAGCGTTTAGAACGTCGAACCTTCTCCTAGAAGAAAATTGCTTTTACGATGTAGTGCCGGAATTTTTTCTCTATCAATATTTAAATGCGAAGAATAGAATAACCCAACACGTTCTAGACACATATGAGCGGCCCGCCAATTACGATGCCATATATAATTTAGTGGAGCTAACCATGGATATTCGCAATCGCCCCCTAAACATAGATGTGGGCCCCATTAAGCATATGCTGTCCTCCGTGCGAGGAATGAACTTTCACAAGAATATTCAGAGTGTGAAACACATCTGTGATTATAACCCCTGGGGCACTATTACGGGCCGGCTAGCCACCAAAGGCGCTACATTTCCTATTCTCACCATGAACAAGGAGTTTCGCAGTTGTCTCTCTCCCACTAATGATTGGTTTATTGAATTAGATTTTAACGCCGCAGAGCTTCGAACGCTTCTGGCCCTTACTGGTGCTGAGCAGCCCCGGAATGATATTCACGACTGGAATGTAAAGAACATTTTTGATGATAACCTCACTCGCGATGAAGCCAAGGTTAAGACGTTCGCGTGGCTCTATTCTAGTAAGGAAAACAAGGACTTAGAGCGCCTCTATAACAAGGATTTGGTGCGGAATAAGTACTGGGATGGCTTAAAAATTACGACAGATTATGGTAGAATAATAGAGAACGTAGACGAGCATCATGCTCTTAATTACATCGTT
>Ga0098052_1001162_pt1 | contig 16635 bp, 12 predicted proteins | sample 15_taG_FD_81591 | JGI IMG/M metagenome (GOLD analysis project Ga0098052, IMG submission 81591) | Marine viral communities from the Subarctic Pacific Ocean - 15_ETSP_OMZ_AT15312 metaG | ecosystem: Environmental > Aquatic > Marine > Oceanic | place: Pacific Ocean | collected 2015-01-18 | reverse complement strand
GCTTCAATTGCATCCCCTATAATTGCTACAGAGACAATAAAATCAAACGGGTCTTCGATATCCACCATATCTGTTAAAAAACTACCTAATGCAACACGACTAACAATATCTATTTCACCATCTGTAGCTGCGGCTAAACCTCCTTTTTTAATTAGTCTCTGTAATGTTTCAGCCTCAACAGCATTATCAGTCCAATCAGAGAAATTTTCTGACATAGTTGCCAGCCATTCATTACCTTTATCATCTAGGGATTTTAATGAAGATGGATCATCAGAACTGGAAAATGCCCAATTAAGGCCACCCCATATATCAACCGCTAGAGGTATACCACCAAGCCCCCAGAATGATGTCATTGCTAATCCAGCACCTACTTTTTCTCTAGCCGTCAAAGTTTTTGTCGTAAACATAGATATTTGTTTTGGTAGTACTTGCTTAAATTGAAAAAGTACTGACCGTTCTGCTGATAAAGCTTTTAATTCTCCTGCTTTACCCATATCAAGAGCTAATACTTTTGCTCTATCAACAATAAATTGTCTAAATTCTGCACTTCCAATATCAGCTTCAGTTAATACTTTCTTGCCAAATTGTATATCTGTAGCACCTTTACGCAAAGCATTAATTGTTTGCTCTCTAACCACCATAAATGCAGATATCCTATTAGATGCCTCCCCTAATTTAAATGGGGCTTGTCCTGCTCGTCCTGCAAAACGTAATGCAGTTTTTGTTGAACGAGCTATAATACCTCCAGTTGAGGGGTCCAGCCATGATCCCATATTAAAGGCGACATCGTTTGTATTTAAATCAGCCGTGTATCCTGACTTCATTAAATCCTCATATGCTTTAAATGCATCCGATTGGCGCATACGACGAGTAACAGGCTTTCCAGCAGCAACATGCCCCATAATATTAAATACTCGTGGTAACTTCGATATACCAACTATAGCAGTTTTAGGATTACGCATCATAGCCGCGCCCATAGTAGGAACGACTTGCGAAAACTGAATAAAAAAGTGAGGTACGTTCCAGAATAAAAGTTTAGGTGCAGCAGCACTAAATCTCAGCATACTTTCTACGGTTTTTGCTAATGGTACGGCTGTTACAACTTTTAATGCACCTCTAGCTGCAAGGTTTCCATCACCAGCTTTTGTTGCTAACGTATTACGCCAACTTATTAGAGTATTATCCCATCCCCTCTCCATTATACTCTTTTTACCAAGATATCTTTGTATAAATTTACTGTACTCTTTAGCAGCATTTTGATCAACAGCAGCAACTCCTACTTTAAATTGTGGATTTGCCCATGATGAATCTGGAAGTAAATCCTTTCCAAATCTTGCAATCCAATCGTCTACTGCATATCTTTGCCACGTACTTGCACCAGCATTTTGAGCTAATATATGGAAATACTCAACAACTGAAGTCTCTGTTGGTTTTGTAACATTTCTTAATTCTTCTTCAATAGCTAATCTAGCAGCATCCCTAGATTCTTTTGTTTTTGATTTAAGATATGTTAAACGAAGTTCTTGCAATTTTTTTGTACTAGCAACACCTAAATCTGTTCTTGCTTTTTCAAACCCAGGACCAGACGGAGAGCCTGGATCAATACGAGTCATTATCTTTGCAAGATCAGTTCGGATTCCTGCTCCTTCTAGGGCAGCTTCAAGCCCTTTTCTTGCCTCTTTAGGAGCAGAAGCAATAAGATCATGTAAGTTCCTCGACCCAGAAAATCCTTGTGCGCCTGTATCCAGATTATCAGTTAGATGAATAACTTCTTCACCTTTACTTAACCCTGTAGCAGTACGTTCTCGCGCCCATTTTTCAGCTTCAAATCTATTACTAAAACTAGCTTCAACACTTAAAAGTCCCTTTTCTGGTTGGCTTACCCCTACAAGAAATCTTTTATTTTCATAAACTCGCGGTACATGCCCGTTTCGATACGGGACAATGGATTCTAACCCATTCTTTTCAAAAGTAGCCATTTTTATTTTTTTGACTTTACTATCAGGTTTTGCTTGCATAGTATGGGGGTCAAATTCACGTACTTTAATAAACCCATCTTTAGAAGGAGGTTTATTATCTACACGTTGTACATATCCTCTGCCATATTTAGCTACACGGCCTTTTAGGGCAGTTACTCGTGCTTGATCCATTACACCGTGAGCTACATCAAGAGTAAATCTTACTTTAGCATAGGCTTCTTTAACACCCTGACTAACAACTTCACCATCAGGTAAGTCCAATACAGGATGTATATTTTCAAAATCATATACGGCTGTATTATGTGATCCTTCAGATAATATATCACTGAGAGTTTTCTTTTCTGCTTGACTTAATCCCCTTGTTGCATCTTTGTACAAGCGTGTTAAACCTCGTGCAACATTAGCTGAATAGTTTTTTGCATCCAATAGATTTGTGGCACTTTGTAGCCCGAACTCTACATTTTCTGCCATACCCATGCCTTTCATCATTTGTGAAAGTAAGCCACCATTTGATGCCGATATGCCATCAGCCATTTCCCGAAGAGCAAGGCCATTTTCTGTTACAAATAATTGCGCTTTACGTGAGAAATTCTCAAACTCTCCACCAATTAACGCCATTAGATCATATGATAGTGCTTGACTTGTTCCTGTTTGATTTTTAATTCTAGCTGTTGATTCTTTTATCAGTTTTTTGTTTTGACGGATAGCATGAGAGAATACTACATCTGTGGCAACTTGGTCTAATTCCTCGACCTCTTTTCCTACTACATCTGCAACAGCCAATCTCATTTTTTCGCCAGCACGTTTAATATCAAGCCACTGAGAAGCGGTACTGTGAACAATCTTATCATAGTCATTAACTGCACTAATCATGTTAGCACGAGCAACGGCTGCAAGAGGAGAATCTACTGGCGATACATCTGCAAAAGCAGCTTTCATTGTTGCATTTGATTGTAATTTAGTCTTACCTTTTTTCGCAGCTTCTTTGGCAGCATCTTTAGCTGTTCTTCCATACAAACGTCTAGCACCAGCCCCGACACCTTTTATAACTGCTTCACCAGCTAACGCACCGCCAAAACGCAACCCCATTTCCATCCCTAAATTTGCATCTCTATCAAGATAAACATTTTGAGTAGCTTGGGCAGTACCACCTCCTACTGCAATTACAGCCGATCTAGCTAATGCTGCCCCTGCTTTTGCCCTGAGAGTTGTTTGTCCTGCGTTTAAGGCAAAAGCAATAGGACTTAGGCCAGGAGTCATAGCAAGAATGAGGATACCAGCATCAATAAGAGATTCTTTTGCTAACCATCCTCCAAAACGCCACTCCCAATCCTCACCATAATTAGATTCCATTCGTGTATTAAAAGCAGCATAATCAAAATCACCGGAAACTATATCCTTTGCAGTTTGCCATACTTCAATATCCATCCCTTCTGGATTTTCACCACCTATGGGATTAAAAAATTCTAATGTTTTCTCAAGTGAAAATTCACCCTCACCAAGTTCTTCAAGTCTTTTTGCAGCTACCTTACTTTTAGCCGATACTTGGATTGCAGTTGCCAATGCAGCAGGATTGTGTTGTTTTCTAGAGGCTGTTCCAGGGGCTAGGTTTAAGTTTTTATTCTGTTGATCTCGTATTATTCGGCGTGTAGTATCCACATCAACTGCATTAGCTAACTCTCTCCGTACATCTACAATAGGGTCTCTAACAACTTTATCTGCAAATGCTTCTCCATTTGTTTTTTTATTAATTGGTTGTTTATTAGCAATAGCTGTTGTTAAATTAATAAAATCTTCCCTAGTAAATTTACTCTCTCTAGTTGCAGAAACTACCGCTGCATTTAATTTATTATACTCATCAGCTACAGATGACTCCTGTAAAGTGTCGAAATCTGAAGTCCCTGCCATTTGTGCTAACTTATATTCAATATCTCTTTCGTGAGTAGGGTTAGTCGAAATTTCAACAGGAGGGGAGACAGGTTTTACATCAAATGAAGAGTTATAGCGGATAGGTTCATTGAAGATTATCTCCTCTTTATCTTTAGGCTGAGAAGTAGCAACTTGTTCTTGCTCTAGCACAGAAGTATTTTCCATTAGTTAATCATTCTCTGTCGTCTATCTTTTAGAGTATTTATAGCTTTTTGGACACGTTCAGCAGCATTTTTTTCTGCTTGAGTAGCATCTTTTTTATTTGTAAATTTAGTTACGAATACACCTAATGCTTTTGTAACTCTATCGAGTTTTTCTTTCTTATCAAAAATCATTCCAAACTCACCATCTTCTATCCTTTTTATATCACTTACCCACGCTTCTCCTCCAGGCCATTCTCCTCTTTCCCACTGTGATAGCATACTATTTAAAGAAGTTTGAATATCAGCTCTAAAAGCCTTTATAACCATATCTGCGAAACCTTGAGATTTAATATCTACGTTAGACTCTCTTAAAACTCCAAAGGCATAAGAAAGATGCTTCATATTATCTGCTTTCAAAATCATATTTTGAGTTTCTTCAGGTAGTTCCCGAAATACCTTATGCTCTCTTAGGTCTCTTTCTAAATTCTTTTCTACTACCATATTATTCATAACATCAATACGAGTACCTTTATCACCCTCTTTAAGTACTCTATCTTTAACTTGATTTAAATACGTTTCACTATCTGAAAAGAATTTAGATATTTTTGTTCCATCTGAATCGCCAATAGCTTTAAGAATCTTTGGGGTTAGGTGAGGTCGCATGTCACCTACAAAACTTCTCCATAAACCTGTAATAGCTTCTTTGTTGACTCCTTTCCCTACCCAATCAAGGAAAAAATCATCAGTTAATTGGGAGCGAATTTGGGATAATTCCATTGTGAGTCTTCCATAATTAGCACTCATAATTTCTGCATCATCAGTAGGACTTAAAGCTGAGTTTATTGGTCTATTAAGTTGTTGGAATATAGTTCGTATGCGGCCTATACCATGAGACATTACTTGGGCTTTTTTTACAACTTGTTTTTGTGTTGCTTCTGTCCATAGTTGACCATTTGCTATGGTTTCTAATGGATCAGATATATATTTGTCAAATGATTCAAATGATGTTGGTGCAAAAGTTTGGGCATATGCTAGCTCACCTAGATTTTCTCCTGCCTCATCGTATATTTTATCAATTGCTTCATCGTTTTTATCATACCCTGGATCGTCAGTTACATATGATTTTGCTTGTTGTGAATATGATCTTAAATCACCAGATGCATCCCTAACAGTAATTATGTCTTTATTAAATTGCGCGGCTGTTCTTACAGCTTTTATATCAGTTTGAGAAAAATTCTCATTTGATAAATTAGCTATATTTTGCTTATAATTTGTATACCTTTCAGCAACAGTGGCATCCTGGTCTATCAAGGCATCATCACTAGCTTTTATCTTATTAATAGCACCACTAATTCTATTAGTCTCATACCTTGCAAACGTTTCACTACCTATTCTTTCTAGGAGACTGAATCCACTAGCCACAGCTTGAGCTTTATAATCACTTTGACGTAATGTTGGTACATCCCTGGCTCTGTAGTCACCAGCAGTAGCAGTTGTATCCTGTTGTTTAACTCCAAATGCAACCATAATTATGATCCTATATTTTACTCATACCTAGTTTAGAAGTTAAAGATGCACTTGTATCTAAAGCACCTGTCATTAGTTGAGAACTGAATGGTGAAGCTTCACTTTGAATACCAGCTAACTCAGTTCGGGATGCTGTCCATGCTTTTTCTCTTTCAAATGCTTCTGTATTGTAATCCAATTGCCCTTGTAAATTACTACGTACTCCCTGAATAGCCATAGGAGCTTGACTTACCATTTGACGGTTTCCCATTACTCTAGCCATAGCACCAATTCTGTATCTAGATTTTGCTATAAGTATATTATCATCTCGTCGTTTTTTAGCTGCAAGACGTTCTGTATCTATTTTTTTCTGTAAATCTAATTGTTGTTTTACACGTTTTTCTTTTTTCTTAGCATCTTGATATTGAATATACTGAGAAACTGCACTCATAGCAAATGCGGCAATTAAAAAAGGAACTGCTTGTGCCATTATATTAACTCATACTCATAGAGTATGCCCTCTATGCCTTCTCCAACAGGTTTAGCTTTATTATTTGTTAAAAATCTCACCCATCTACCCTTTTTTGTATCCGCGTAACAGTGTTCATAGTATAAATTGTCGCGTAAACTGATAGTAAATTCTAAAAATTTCTGTTTGAATATCCGCAAAGTTTGCTTATTTACTTTATATAATTTAGGATGTAAAAAAAGACATTCTTGATGACATTCTGCTTTAATAACACCTAGTATTTCTTGATTATTTTCTACAATAAGGGTTTGGCAATGTAAATTATTGTAAAACGTATTAATCGGGTTTACCATGAAACTGCTGTGTCCAACCTATTAAATGATAGTCTTTATCTCCATCATTAGTGAAGAGTATTTGAAAAACATTACCTCTACCACGTACTCTGTGCTTATAGTGTACATGGCTATATCCATCATCACCTGATCCTGCTAATGAATTTGTGTATCTAGTGGGATGGTATATTTCACGCATTGGGTTACGGCTATATACATTATTGCCTAAAGCATCAATAATACTTGTTCCACTAGCATTAACAACATAATCATAAAATGTACTATGCCCAGGCGCATCATCACTCGTTGCATAGTCCCACGCAGTTGCCAGATAGCATCCTCCAGGGGTCAAGTCTAGCCCATTAGCATCTAGTGTACCACTTTCAGTTCGTTTAAATGCTACATAAAGATATGTTAAGTTTTTATTATGAAGTGCATCTCCACCTGTCTGTAGACCACAGAATATAGGACTATCATAAGAGACAGCATAGGTAGTGTCAGAGTTCCAATCTTTTAGAGTAGTTGTATTGAGTGTTGCAAAAGCTGCTTTAATAGTCGCATTACCTCCAGCTTCTGCCCTATGTAATGCTAAAATTAGTAAAACATCTTTTGGATCAGCCGTCCCTGCGGCAACAACGGAATCTCCTGTTGAAGTTATAACTGTTGTCCCTGCTGCTGTAACAGGTTCATCAATGGCAGGAACATCAGGGGAAATTATAGGACATGCAATATACGGTTTTGATGCATTTGCACCATCATAAAACTCGTATGTGTAAAAAGCTCCCTTAACACTCCTACGTAGTTTTTGTTGTTGTTCTGTTGGTAGGATATCATCTTGGAATCTAGTATCCAGAATCAATACATCTTTAGTATACCCTGGCTGTTGCAATGTCCCATATGATTTTGTAAAATCTGTCTCTATTTTATTGTAAAAGTAGAATACTTTACGTTCAGATGGGTTGTATACTGCTCTAGCTGCTGCTTTAGAGCTTCGAGGTATAGTCGTGTAAAGAGTTTCTACCCTATTCTCTGAGACACTTCGGAATGTAGCTTGCCCACTCGTAGTTACCGATAAACTATTTTGTATAACAGATCGCCAGATTGTATTCTGCCCAAAAACTATAAATTCATCATCAACAGTTACGATACATTCAGGACCATCTATTCCATCTTCTAGCACATTATACGATACAAAATCAGTAGCCTTAAACTGATTACTAGGACCAGTAATTTGCCATATTCCTGTGTTTGATCCAATAAATACAGATGTACCTAGCGTCATTAAGCGTTTAATAAGGCCAGCACCTTGTATGGCTATAACACCACCATCATCATCGACAATTGCTGAATCAGTTGTATCAAACGGATCAGCAAATTGATGGTACTTTTCTAGGTCACTGTCAGAAATGACAACTTGTGAGAAATATACATAGTTAGGATACTTAGGATCACCAGCTAGCCATGCACTACCAGCAAAAAACGCTACTGTAGTAGGGAATGTATCTGTTGATGCTACAGATGTGTATTTATCATAACGAGCTAACATTGTAGCTTCGTAGGCTGTGGCCGAACTCCATGATGCTACAGCACTTGGTATAGCACCATCATTTAATATCCAGTATTCTTCCCACCCTGACGAGCTATCTCCTGGCTCTATATTTGTATTATCTTTTACACAAGAGTACCATCTAGAATTGTGCTTTACTCGTGCATTAGCCCTTGTTGCATCAGGATCACGGATAATTACACTCAAGTATATAACTTCTAATGTTGTATTATCCGAAGCTACTTGTAAATAACCTGGATGTATATGTTTCCCTGCAAAAAATAATCTTTTACCAGATTGTGAGAATTGCATATTAACATATTTTTGCTGGTCATCAGCATGTATAATTCCATCTACAGTTCTACTAATTTTTTGCGAAGGTGATTCAAAGTTTCTTAAAGCTTGGTTTGTTACGTCAAAGACCCAAAATTCATTATTTAAGTCCATAACTATCTTTTCTACTATATTACCATTTGGAGCAGTTAAAGCTACATATATACTTGCAGGAGATTCTTGCTTTAACTCGCTAGCAATAGTTGCTGTACGAACAGTTTGTAGATAGCCTCCTGCATCAGAAGCTCCAATAAAGTCCACTCCTCTACGTCTACGAGTTGAACCATTCTGAAACAATTCTACATTTGTCGTTCCATCCATCATTTCAGATGGTAAAACATTAAGAACTGAAGCTTCAGTATTCAATCCGTCTGTAAAGCCAGCAACGGGTAATTGTAGTTTTCTAGTCGACATCAGGGCATATTTTACTTCTTAGAAGGTCTACCAACTTTTTGCGGAGGAGCCGATACTTTTTTAAGATAGTCATACAAAGCTTTTTCGGCAAATGTCCTATGCGTAAAAATTTCATCGCGTACTTGTCCCTTTTCTGATTTTATCTTATAACACATATTATTAGGGTCGTGAATAACATGCCATCCAGAACCATTAGGAAATTCGGTCAAATCTACCTTTTGCATTATGGAAGTATCCTTTCTGTTCGGTTAAAAGTGTTTCTCATTGAAGTACGTGGTATTACATGTTTACGTCTATCATCAGGGATATCTACTAATCGGGCATTTCTTGATAGTGACGCAATAGCATTGTCTGCTTCACGCTTAATAGCAGAATACCCTTGAGTATCCCCTTTTATTTCTAATATCGCACGAGCAATACATCTTTGGGTTAAAGCTGGAAATGCTTGTGGTGGTAAGTCAAAATATTCTCCATCTGCTGTTAAACGACTAGTTGGATGGTCGTAGAGCATAACATCGGTATTTGCCTTTAACAATCCAGATGCATTTGGGTATGAGTCAAATACAATAGTTGAATCATCAAAACTTGTAAAATATTGAGGGTTACGATCAGTATACACATGCACATTATTAACTTCCGTTATATTACTTTCTGAAGTTGATCGTGTTATTGTATATGCAAGAAACCTATCGTAATCCATCCAGTAAACTCTATCACCAGCGTAGTACATTGTATATGGGTCTAATACAATAGCAGTTGTTGGTAATGTCATTTCATTTTTATTACTAGTTACTTCTAATTTTCCTAAAGTGCGTGTGTGCCTCCAACGATAGTTAGAGATAAGTCTTTCAAACTCCCTATTAGCAATATTAACACACATCCCTGCATCTTCGGTCTGCCCAACTCCAGTTACATTTTCAGAGTCAGTAGCAGTTAGCATATCCTGTACTATTTCAAGGAGCGTAAGTTTCATAGCTTATCTCTTATGTTGGGGCAATAGTAAACATAACTGTGGCAATTACAGTATTAGTCGATGCTCCATTTGTAATCACTTCAAGTTTATTACCTATTGCTAGAGTTCTATTCGCAGATGGTGAAGATGAATCCACATCACCAGCAGCAGAGCCAGATTGAGTGATAGTAATATTACCATTTGTTACAGCCGTTCCGTTAATTTCAGTTGAAATAACTACGTCTGATGTTGCAATAGCACCGTTAATTATAGTTTGTATTTTAGTTATATTACCTGTACATGGGGAAGGTATCCAGACACTTGCAGCCGTGCTTACATCTGCCATAGTAACGGACAAGTAAATATTATTATCAGCAGCAGTCCAAGCTCCACTCCCAGAGCCATTAGCAATATAAAGATCGTCGGCGTTTGCAGAAGCCACACCCTTCGGCTCGTGCAAGTCTGCCCCAGTTAGTGTGGAATGTGCAGTAGCCATATTATTCTCCTTATAGTATGGGAGGGAGTATTAGCCCCCTCCCAACTATAGTTTACAGTTTAGCGGCCTTCATTCTCGTATGAGAGTACGAGTTGGAATACTCCAACACCAGTACTACCATCACGATCAGCCGTGACATGAATAATGTCACCTTTATTGAAGCGGCTAGTGTCCGTGCAGAGAATCTCTGCTGCACCATACGCTGCAACGGCAGTGTCATTATCCGTTCCTTTAGCTGCTTCAGTACCAGAGCCAATACCAAAGTACCCAAGTACATCGTCAGAGTTAGTCTTATTGATAAAGGAGAGTTCCCAACCAACAGACCCATCCATAGCTACTGCACCATTAGCGTACTTTAACATAGAAATTTTGCCATTGTCTTCAGCAACAATTTCCCATGTAAAGTCAGCAGAAGTAGTAACATCTTTCATGTATTCTACTACTCCATCTTTTAGGCGATTAGTAGCACCAACTTGGTCATCCCACGTAATATCCGTAGGAATTTGGGTACTTGCTAAGTATTCACCAGCACCCGCACCAGCAGCCGATCCAGCAGGAGTTCTTACTTGAGCCATTTTATCCTCCTAATCAGTCTGTAATGACTATAACAAGTGATTCTGGACGATACAGCTTAATGCCGTAACGCATAGTCACATGATATACGTCAGAACGAGTGTTGTTGTCATACCATGCATCCATATCAGGCATGGCCCTCATTGCTCCGATGAAGGCTTCTTCACCAAGGAACATATTAGCTACACCACCAGTGGCAGTTAAAGCACCAGCACTGGGGGCGGTTGCCGTGATAGCATCCGTAAGAGAGTTATCAAGGAATAACGACTCAAACAGATCAAATCCAGCAAAGCGACCTACATAAGCCGTACCGTTCATACCTTCTCGGAGATGAGCGTTAGAGCCATATACGTCTTGCTGAATTACATTACTGATCGTCTGCAACTGGTAAGTTACTTCTGGATCAACAAATGCACGACGGTTTCCACGCATTACTTTTGATTTATCCAAAGCAAGTTTAGCTTTTTGGATGTCAGCAAGAGCAATGACACGAGTCGTACCCGTACCAACATAGCGATGGTCAACGCCATTTATGGTATTAGGGTTGGCAGAGGTTTGTTCTGATTGCAAGTTGGCAATATCAGACTCTTTCTGCTCTAGCAGCGCACGAGTTAGTTTCTGGACAAAGTTGCTTTCTGCAACGCTAACATAAAAACTATCGTGACGAAACTTCTCAGGGATTTTAAAACCTGACTGATAGTATTTGTCGATAGTTAGCGTAAAGTTGCCCGTAGTTGGGTCATCTAAAGTGACTTGCGCCCCTTCAGAATAATTTCGCACTGTCATTTCTGACAATGTGGGGATGTTCAACGTATCGCCATCAGGAAACTCAGTTATCCAACGGACATGAGAATCCATCATAAGCTCTTCTTGAAGAACATCCTTAACCTCATTTGCCCATACATTTGTACGGATCAATTGAGAATTATTGGATGTGTCGAGAGCCATCTCGATTCCTCCTTAGTTAAGTTGCAAAGAAATCAACACCTCGTTCCGCAGCTTCGGCGGCAGCAACCTCCATCTGCTTACGGAACTCGACACTCTTATATAAGCGTGGGTTTTCTTTCCGAACTTCCCGACACTTATCCCAGGTTAGTACCCCTTCAAATGCTGGTACGCTCCCAGAAGAGTTGTTGATTGCTGGCGTGTTACTAACATCGACTTCTGATGTAGGAACAATGCCAGTGATGAATTTAACCATTGTATCTGGGTTTGTTCGACTCAGATTATCAATGACATCTTTTACATTTTTGTCATTACCAATGGCTTTGGAAACGGCTGCTTTAACATTAACTTCTGAGCCGTATATTCCGACCAATTTTTCTAAAGAAGTATTCACATTATTTTGAGCTTGTGCGAGTGCTTCTCGTTGTTCAAATTGGTCATTCACGATCTTCGCTACATCTTCCGTTTGAATTTGAGTCTCAACTGGTGCTTGTGGTGGAGCAGGAGTATCTGTACTCTCTTCCTCATTGGAATTACGAATTTCGCTTAGAACCTCGTTAAGAAGTTCTTTTCCACCTTTGTACTCATTCAGGTCAGATTTGAGTTCTTCAATATGTAAATTAGCGTGGTGGTACGCTTTTGCCAGTTCGTCTGTTGACTTATATTTTTTACCGTCACCTACTAGTTGGTCTACATAAGCAGCTTGGGTAACTTCTGGTTCTTTTGCTTCTTCTTTTGGTTGGTCAACCTCTTCTAAATTTTCTAGAGCATCGGTCAATGCTTCAGTCATTTGATAACCCCTTTAATAAATTTAAGATATTTTTAGCTTCGTATGCTTTTCCATCGTGAAAAGCTCTTTCTTCTCCATAACCCTCGGTAAAGGTGTTATCAAGAATCTCATCATATAGGTAATCCCGCAGGAATCCCAGGAGGTGCGGACTCCCCTTCGCCTGGGCCAGCACTGTCTCCTTGTCCTCCTTCTTCGGTAAAAGTCTCGACACCAGTGCCGGAGACATCTCCAACTCCAATTGGTTGCCCTTGGCTGACCTCTTGGAGTCGTTTAGCTTCTTCTTGAGCGATTGCTTGAAGTCGGACATCCTCTTTAATTCCTGCATAATCTTCTACAATCCCTTCATCTTCAATGTTAAGTTTACGTTCCCAGAAACTAGCTAACTTAGACCCATCTACATGCGCCCTAACTTTCGGGTCTTGCATTGGGCCTGTCATAAAGTTATTCATCTCTAGAGTTTCACGATTACGTCTTGTCCAGTGCCTTGCACCTACCGCTACAAATTCCCCTCGTGACAGAGCAGTTTGTTGAGCTAATACTGCTAGTGCATCAGCTTCAGCACTTTCTCCGAATATTTCAACATAATCTTCAATATCAAAATTGAGGAGCATTAATTCAAATGTTTCTTTAAGTAGACCTTCCAGCATACGTTCAAATAAACGTGCTTTATCAACGAACATCATTGTTGCGTTTTGATCTAACTTACTAACCTCAAATGCTGTCTTTTCACCAGGAGTACGGATACCTCTTGTTTCCGGTGGCGCACCAGCCATCTCCTCCATCATACGGTGATAGTTAGCAATTTGGTTATCGGCATTTAAAGCTGTAGCGTCAGGAACAATAGAACGCACATCAGAATCAACACCACCATAGTATATTGCCCCTGGTCTATATCCGTCTGAAGGTTCCATTACATCATCCCCTTTCACAAAGAGGACGGGTTGCGCTATAATATCAAATACATCTGCTTTAAGATTTTCTAGATGATCTATACGATATTGCATACCAACAAGATTATCTAGTGGACCTTGCGCCCATGAGTTATCTGGTCTAATACGCCATCCTGCATGATGTATCCCTGTAAAATTAGCAGGAGAACGGGAAGGCTCGTTACGTATAACATGGACTTTATCCATGACATATACGACTCTATTACGTTGTGTTTCACCAGTTGCAGGATTGAATACATCACCACGATAGATAAGTATTTCAGCCATATCCTGTTTAAAGTATTGATCGAAACCACCGTAACCATCCATATTTAGGCCACGATTTTTTATAACCTCTACCCAATCATCTATTCCTTCGGGATGTCGAGTAGATATGGCTTTTTGAATAATTCCCTTATTAAAACCAGCATTAGGGAATTTATTTGGAAAATCTTTTATATCCGCTACATGAAATTGTGTTCTTTCGATTTTAGCACTTTTATGGAATTTTTCACGAGGATTGAAAACAATATCCATTGGCGATACACGCTTCCAATCTGGTCCTTTATATGTAATGTTATTATCGTGACCTCGTTCCAGTACATAATCAACAGATACAAAACAATTACCGTAATCCACAAAATCATTTGCTAACTCCCTACCTACAGCTTCTCTAAATTTACGCTGTTCAAATTTGACCATTAACCATTTTTCCATAGCTGTAGCTACGGATGGAGTTATTCCTTTTGGTGCAGGGAAACGGAAGAATTGAGGCATTGATAAAGAAGCCTCAAAATATTGACTTTTAAGTGTGTCAGCTATTTGCGTAAGTTTTGGCTGATGTGTTCTATTTTTATGAATTAAATCAGCAGCAGAAGTACTATCAATATCAGTAGCATAAATAAAACGTCTTGCTTCTTCGTTTAGAGTAAGGGCATTACGCCGTTCTGTATTATAACGTGTCCACATTTCTGATATACGCACAGCAACATCATTTACATCTTCTATCGAAAGTGTGTGTCCACTCGTACTTGCTTTACTCATGCTGCGACCCCTCCAAAGCGTTTATGGAATTGTAGCACGTTTGTATTTTGATTATAACGCCTTTGGATTGGTTTAACCATTAAATCTATACACATAGCCCATGAATCCTTAGTATCGTCATGTAGGGGGTTTACTGAGACAAGTTCATCTTCTAGAACTTGACAATTACCCCCACGATAATGGTATATAGCTCCAGATTGGTAAAGAGGTTCCAATATACCATTTACCCTCGCAAACTTGCCTTCTGTATTTGGTGGGATATAAAGATCAATAGGAATACGTATTCCCATCTCTGTTAATCTATCTGCCAAATCTTGTGCCACGAGTCTAAACCCTGACACAGCTTCGATTCGCAGTTTTTTGAATATGTATCTTTCGTATGAAGATCGCAAACGAGCCAATATTTCGGATGTTTTTGCAGATTTGAATCTATCAATATCAATAACGTATCTATTCCCGTCCTCGTCAATCGCACCAACTGTAACGACTGTATAATCTGCGGTGTCTTTTGTAGATGCAGCCATATCAACTGCCGCATAGACCCATACTGGTCGCCCTTTAATCGTCCAAAGCCCTGCCACATATTCAACTTCTTCTTTCTTGTAGTATTTAAATAAATCACGGCTTATAGGGGCAGTAGACTTATCGTTAGGATCGTTATAGTATTGTGCGTAGAACTGTGTTATCTCACCTGTAGCTTCATACACAGCCCTTTTCTTAGCTAGAACAGTAGTGTTAAACCCAAAATATTTACCATCTTTGCGTTGATGACGAGGCCATAGGAACTCCCCATCGTCCTCTACATTATCCATCATCACAGTAAACATAGGTATTTCATTTACTGTAATATCACCATCTTCATTTTCTTCTGGTTCATCATATGCCATATCCATCATAATTTGATAGGCATCTTTAGGGTGGTATCTAGTACCAACTACAAACATGGAACTATCAGCACTCATAATAGACGCTGCTTGTGCTGCCCATGAATTAACGTCCCTACGGCCTGTTTCAGTATTATTTTCTGGTACGACAATATCATCTAAGATAAGTTTTTTACAGTGTTTCCCAGTAATTGTTTTCTCTAGCCCACAAGTCATAAGGGTAGAATCAACCACACCTTCGCGTTTTCGGTATGGATGATCTACCACTATAAATGTCTTATTCCAAGCTTCTCTTCGTCCTTCTTCTTCGTTAAGTAACCCAGGGAAATACCTCTTCATTATTTTGTTGTCTATAATTGATTTAATAAATCTTAATTGTTCTTCGGCCTTTTCAGCAGTCGCACTAGCATAAATGATGGTAGTAGAAGGATCACGAGTTATCTCCCAAGAAGCGTAAAAGGCAGCATAACGAGACTTACCGTGATCACGAGGCCAAAGAAGTAGACGATTTTCATTTGCATATTCCTGCGCCCATTTACACATTTCAACATGACAATGTGCCATTAACTGATAAGGAGCTACTAACCGTATAAAGGCTTCAAAGTTATTTACAGCCGTATTACGTAACTCTCGTTGTACTTTAGAGAGATGTTTGTAACTATACAGGCTATCGGCATCAACCCATTGCATTACAGAGTGCGCTTACCTTTTTTATACTTTCTTTCATGCCAACTTGAAGTACCTTCTACACCAGAATGTGCTGAATAACTACCAAACATTTCGGATAGCGACTTACCTATCTTATCCGACAAACTATTATCAGATAAATCAGGAACTTCGCCAGACCATTCATCCCCAAATCCTTTAATTTTAGGTTTAGTAGTTTTACTTGGGTTTAACCGTGGCCGTGGATGATGATCCCCATGCACACTCATTAACGGCTTTCCGGCTTTTACCCTTTCTGCGTAGGATGTACCTGTAACTGTGGCATCATCCTTTACAACCTCTTTTGCAATCTTTGCAGGTATAGTCTGTTTTACCTCATTAGGTACTTTCTTTACAGGTTTTTTCTCACTACTAGATTCAACAATTGGTTTGCTATTAGTTGAAATTTCTTTTTGATTAGGGTGACTAACCTTGTTTATCTTAGTTTGACGCTCTTCCCATTCGTTATGATCTTGTTTATCCCACATTTTTCTGCGATATGGTGTTTTTGTGTATGGGTGAGAGTAAACCCAATTTGAATACGTTTCACCTTCTTGGTCTATTCGACCTTTCGATCCGGTTCTACTAATATTTCTACGTATTGCTTTTGTTTCTTTATCTCTACCAAGCACCCAATCAACTGCCTTGTCAAACGTAGAGGGTTTC
>Ga0098052_1001161_pt1 | contig 16639 bp, 8 predicted proteins | sample 15_taG_FD_81591 | JGI IMG/M metagenome (GOLD analysis project Ga0098052, IMG submission 81591) | Marine viral communities from the Subarctic Pacific Ocean - 15_ETSP_OMZ_AT15312 metaG | ecosystem: Environmental > Aquatic > Marine > Oceanic | place: Pacific Ocean | collected 2015-01-18 | reverse complement strand
GCACTTGCACAATTAAACGTATTAAGAAATGAAGCTAATGCAGATTTACAAGAGCAATGGGACCAATTACAAGCGGATAATGCTAAAGGAATGAAAGGAAGCTCTTGGGGTAGGTTATTAGGTAGCATAGGAGCACCTTTATTAATGTCATTGGGTGGGCCATTATCAATAGGAATGTCTGCATTAGTTGCTGGTCTAGGTTCTAGAGCTGGATCAGAAATTGGAGAACATGTAGGGATTGAAGGTGGTGTCCAAGGAGGTGAGGCTATTGAATCTGTAGGATTTGGTGCTGATAGACGCCACCAGATTCAATCTGCTGCAGATGAATCTTATGGAGATTTTGGTCAGCAACAAACTATGAATGCATTAAAGGATACTTTTACAGCATATACTATGGCTGGTGGTAAAATGCCAGGGACTTTTGACAAAGCAACTGGTACAACAGTTGGATTTGGTGATGTAATGACAGGTCTTGGAAAAGAAGGATTAAATATTGGTAAGATGCTAGAAGGTACTTCTTTATGGGATAAATTTAGTGTTGGCGCACAAGAACGCCTTAGTGGTGATTCAGTAAGATATGGATCATATATACAACCGCCAGTATAATGCCTGAGAATACAAACTTCAGTTATACTATGCCTACGTTTAACGAGGCTGGAGCTCTATCTGGTTCAAATAATGCAGGTTATGGTATGCAAGATGTTTGGTCTGCTTATCAAACTTCTATAAATATTGCCGGAGTATTAGAGGACGAGGCAGGTAAAGAGTTCGGTGCAGCACTTGAGCCATATGATCCAACACAAGAAAATTTACTTCGAGATTCATATGCTGAATCTGTTAAGCAATTTAGAGCTGGTGCAAAAGAATCACGTTTAAGTGCACTACAGGGATTAAGGGAGACTACTTCTGCTGTAGGAAAAACTGGATTAGCAGGAGGCGGATCAGCACGTGATGCAGCTTCTAAGTCATTAATGGAATATGCAGAAGGGGGTGTTAAAGCTAGAGAAGGTTTAAAAAAGGAATTTGGATCCGTTAAAGATCAAATTCGAGCTAAGCGTGAAGCCTATATGGATCAAATTATAGGTTTAACAACTTCTATTCCTGCTGAAGATACTGATGCTTACCCTCAGATAACTGATATGCTGGATGCACAGGGAGGTCTTACACCGGGTGAAGATGTAAACCTATCAGATCCTACAACTTGGTAAGGAGGATAATTATGCCGAATTATATACAACCTGAAGATTATGGAACCTTTGAAGAAGGAGGCGTTGGAGGAGGCGAAGAGTCCCTAAGAAATTTGATGATGGATTATGGATGGGGTTCACATGCAGATGACTACCAGTCGCTTGGAGATGTCCAGGCTGAACATTCTGGTAGTCTAGTTTCTCTAAGTACAAGAGCAGGTGACGAACAGTGGGGCAACAAGAGAACCAGTGGCAGCCGAACATATTACACACACGATGAATCCGTACCATTTTATGAGTTTGATGAAAAAACACAACAGGGTATAGATAGAATATTATCTTCTATGCAAGAATATGATTCTTTTCAAGAAGATCTAGCTACTAGTTCTGCTATTTCAGATATTAATGTTGGGGAAAGCATGATTAGAAGTACTGCTAATGAAGCAATATCAGCTATGGGTCAAACTATGGAGGGTTTAGGTAGAAGCGGTTTAGCAGGTTCTGGAGCAGGACGTGAATTATTAGAAAATTTTAGAGGTACTTATGGAGAAAAAGTTGGAGGAATGACATCAGGATTACGCCAAACAGGTATTGGACATAAAAGTGATGTTGCACAATCAAGACAACAATATAGAGATGATATATGGAATCTATTTTCAAAATGGGTTCAGGGCGATCCAGAACAAGCAAAAGAAGATACTGCATATATATATCATCAAAATCCTAATTATATAGATCCTGAATCTGAAGATACTGGTGGAGGTGATTAATGGGTAGATATGGAAATGAAAGAACAGCATTTGCTATAGATAATTTCTTAAATGAGTTACCAAGTTTAATTTTAAAGAATAGGATAGCTAGCATGGAATTAGCTGCTAGACACGAAGAAGCTAAAGCAGCTCGTGCACATGATTTTAATCTATTAGAAGAAAAAGAAAACATGGCAATGAGACAGATTTATTATGAATCTCAGAGAGATGACTTGCATACTTCATTGGATTTAATTGACCAGAAAATAGTTGCAAATGAATCTATAGTAGACGAAAGAAAGTTAAATGTAGAAAGTTTAATAAAAGATTTACCTGGCTTTAACACGGTAGAGTATACCGGTAATCCAAAAGATACCCTTACTGTCCATGCAGGTGAGTTAAGTAAACAACAAGAAGTAGTATTAAAAGCTTTATATGAAGATAAAAAAGAGAAGGAATTTTTATTAGAACAAGTTGAAGCTGAAGCTGATTATTATGGTGAGGCTCAATCTAACTTAGTTTTTCTTGAACACCAAGGGAAACAGGTTCCATCAAATTATGCACCTGATGGAAATGATATTAAGAATCAGGCAGATATGAAAGCATACTTCGATTCTGTATTATCAATCCAATATGATAATGAAGGTAGCATAATAGAGGGAACTGGGAATAATCAATTTGATTCTAAAGATCCTAATCATAGTTATTATAGACAGGTATTTATAGATACTTTTGGTCCAACAGTTGAAGCACAAGAGAAACAATATAGTGATATAACCAAAGCTAAACAAACTCAAATAGCTGCTGAACTTGAGCTCGTACAAGTTAAATCTGGTGTAAACGATCAGTATAGAAATGCAGTTGCTAAATTAGCTGGTAAGATATATAATACTGTAAAAAATGATGATGGCGAACTTGTTCCAGACCCAGATGATCCTATTAAAAAAGCAGAAGGTCTTAATCAAGCAGGATATGCAGCATATAATAGCACAAGTAAACAACTTCAGGCTTTAGGTGTTGCACCAGGAAAAGTTGATGAATATATTCAAAGGGTGATACATTCTTTATCTGCAGATCAGGATAGTATTGAATTATTTATGGACTATTATACTAGCCTTAAGGGAAGCGATCGCTCAATATATGATGCTGTACTATCTGGATATGGTTTTCAGGGGGAGTTTAATTTAATAGCGAGCAAATATGCAGATATAATAAAACTTACTCGTCAACCAATTGCCTTACCTTCTGGTACAAAACCTAAACCTATATCTGAGGAAGATGAATCGTTAATGCAAAGTATAATGGAGGCTGAATAGAATGGGCTATGATCGTAGAGCATTTCTTGAGAAATCCGATGAAGACCGGAAAAGAATATTAGAATTACTTGAGGATAGAACTGGAAACTATTATAATCCTGAGATGGCTCAAACTTTTCATAAAACCTTGGATTCTTTGAAGGTATTAGATTTATTTCAACAAGGAACGTATGGTGAAAAGAAGCTCGGTGAAGGAAAATATACAATTGCAGATGTAGCTAGACAAGCGGGCAATCTTCAAAATATAACGGAAAGTATTCAAGCAATTGAAAAAGATTCAGATTTTGATGAAAAGATTATTGCTCTTAAGGAGATCACTGGAGTTGATATTAATGATTATATAGGTTCAGCAGGAATTAAAACTAGTTTTTTGGGTGGTGAAAAACATGTTGGATATAAAAATTATTTAAATGCTATTGAAAGTCAGAAAAAAAAGATTATGGCTAGCAATATACCATTAGATGAACGTAAAAGAATGAGGGAAGAAATATCTAATATAGTAGAAGGTTTTCATAGTTATAGAGAGGTTAGTACCGGAATGGGGGTAGAACGATCTATTAGAGAAATTAATCCTCAATTTCGACAGTATGTTAGCCAATTAACTTACGGGCAACAGCATGAAGATTATCTTAAAGATATGATGCCTGATTCAAATATACTTGATGAGGACGATGTTTATAATACCTGGATAGAATATTATAATAGAGACAATCCTCATGCACAAATCATAAGATAAATAGGATATATATATAAATGCCAACTTTATACGAACGTTTACAAGAGCAGTATGGTGCCGATGAAGAACGTAAAACTACTATCGGAGCAGGTTCTACACCTATTACATCTAGTATCTTTGATGATCTAGAGAAAGAAGAAGTATTAGATGAAACTGCAGGAGATTATGGCTTCTGGGGTTCTTTAGTCCAACACGGTCTTTCTTCTGCAACAATGGGATTGACTGAATTTACTGATATAGGCAGAACTGAAAGATGGGAAGAGAAAGATACTAGTGAACGTATAGGAGCTGCATTAGGTGAATTTGCAGGTATGTTTGTACCTTTTGGCGTCTTAGGCAAAGGTATTAGTAAGGGTGTTGGTCTTCTTGGTAGAAAGGGTACTAGACAAATATTTGATCAAGCTACTGAAACTGCTGCTAAAGCTGGAGCTGCAGCAATTGGAACAAAAGGTAGTAAGCAAGTTATTCGACGTAGTATTCAAAAAGGCATTGATGATGCTGGTACTACTATCTTCGGTACTCCAAAAATATTTAAACATTATCATTTAGGTGGTGAGTTTGCTGAACAAACTACTGAAATGGTAGGAGAAACTGTTAGAAAACGGCTTACAAAAGAATTAGTTGGTGTAAAAGATGGTGGTCGAATTGCTGAGACTATTTCTAAAGGATTTAAAGAAGGTATTCGTGATGGCAAGCACATAAATACTTTAGAAAAATGGATTGAACATTCTTCTGGTATTGTTGGTATGGCTCCTGGATTGAAAAAGAATATAGCTAGATGGGCTGCAATGGCTACATCTGAAACTTTTACTCTTGGAGTATATAGTGAAACTGCTGCAATGATGCATGCTGGTGCACATGGGGAGAATTTTGGTTCTAAAGAGTTTTGGAATACACTTAAACATTCAGCAATACTAGGTATTGCATTTCCTTTTGTAAGGGGTGCCTTTAAAGGTGGTGGAGATGTTACTATTAGCAAGGGTTTCTCAAGATTATGGAGCGGTTTTAAGGCTATGGATTATAAAGCAATGGCTGCTACTGAAGGAGGTGGTGAGAAACTACGAATTTTTATTAATAATGCTATTGGCGGTAGAGCAAAGAGCGAGTTAGCTGGCTTTAAATATACTTTAAAAAATGGTAAAGAATTTACAGGTATCGCTAATGCAGAAACTGTTAGCAAATTATCTGCTGAAGATGCAGCACATGTTTTAGACCAAATGAGAAGCCATACTTTTACTAAAGGAATGGTTAAATGGGGTGGTGAATGGCTTAACGATTTAAGGCAGTCTGGATTTAGAATGTTGGGTGGTGCCTTTATTAATAATACTCATATGATTTGGGATTCAGAAAAGGGTGAGTTGTCATCTGCATGGAAACGTATTCCACCTACCGAAATTTTAACACATATATTAATAGGAGCATTTTTTACTCGAACACGAGGAGCTTGGGCTACAGCAAAACAACCTACTGCTAGTATGAAAGATCATTATGACTTTGCTCATTTACTTGGTTTAGAGACTTCTGGGTTTGAGTCACATATTAGTTTTTTAACTCAAAGGGAAGGTTTAAAGACTATAGGTGGTGGCTTGAGTAGAGATATTACAGCTCAAACAATTTATAAAACAGTAGGAAAATCTGCAGCAGAAGCAAGAGCTAAAGAAGCAGAAATTAATCCTGAAACTAAAGCACCAAGAAATCAACCAATAGAGTTTGATGCTACTCAAGAGCGTGATTTAGAAAAGATTCAATCTATATTTACTGCAATGGATATGCATGCTCGAGGAGGAGAAGTTAAAGATTATGTTCCTGCAGATTTAAGATATCTCTCTAAAAGAAAACGAGCTAATTTAATTAATAAATTAAACAAGATTGAATTATATCGTAAGCCTGATGGTACGCCTGTATTTGTAAAAGATGTAAACTTTTCTGATATGCAGGATGTATTACATATTAGAACTGGTAGTTCTAGTCTTGAAAGTTATAAAACTTTCTTCCGTACATTAAGTGAAAAACTAGTTGACAAAGATGGAACTCAATTATGGATACTTAATGAATCAGGAGATAAACCTATTATTCCAGATTTTGAATATAGTGGGGAAAGAAGTGTTAAGGATATAGCAAGTATCAGAGATCTAATGTATCGTTTTGAAGACTTAGGCTTGATTACAGTAGATAAGACTAATGTTGTTAATCTTAGAGATATGGAGAGTAAGAATCCAGAATTGCCAGATATCGTTGGAGAGATAATTAACAGTACTAATGAGCGCATGATTAATGAAGTAAATGGTCCAGGTGTTATAGATGGTTCTTTTAGTTTATTTGATAGTCAAAATATTTTAATGCAACATATTCGTACTGGTAGAGAAGTAGAAGCACTTAAGATATTGCATGATATTGATATGAGCAATACTCAGAACTTAACTAAAAGTCAGAAAGATACTGTATTATCATTGAATGCTATTTTTAATATTGGCGATAAGTTTATAGGTAGTATGGATCAAATTGTTGTTGTCAAAGATTTAGCTACTAAAGAGAAAATTCTTGATAATGACTTAACTGATATACAGCGTGGTAATCTACTTCAGTTAAGACAACTATTTAGTGTATTATCTATTGCCAAACCTAAAGATACTCAGCAAACAAAATATATAACTTCAGAGGCTCTTAATGAAACTGTTGGGAAAATAAAGGATTTAGGATTACCTCTTGAGGGATTAAGAGAATTAGATCCAGCCTTGATTCAAAACTGGCAAGATTATAAAATGAATAAGATTGTTGGTGCATATGTAGCTCCTGAAAAAGCTTTTATTATGCGTGAATTAATTAATTCTGGAGATATTGTAGAAAATGAAAGTCAGTATTTTCAGATTTCCACTGCTACAGCTAAGCGTCAAGAATTATTAAAGCAATATGAAGGCGATCCAGATCAAATAAAGAAAGCTGATCAGGGTAGTCAGATGTGGCAAGAGATTCTTGATTTACTAGGTCATGCTGATGGTCATTTAATAGCTGCAGATGTAATAACAGGACGAAGTCTTAGTACTATGGGTATTGATATTCATAATACCTTAGAAAGTATTAATGTACTACATAAAATGCTACCAAAAGTATATGCTACTGAAATATTGAAACCTTTACAGGCTTTATATGATGAACTATCAATTGTTGATGCAAATAATGAATTAGATGTGAGTAAAAGTATTATTCATAATACAGTAGAAGAAATGAAAATTACTCTTGCTAACATTAAAAAAGGTGAGGCTACATCAGAATCATTATTACCACTTCTTAAGAGATTAAAAAGTAAAGCATTTCATGAGGGGATGGAAGAAAAGGAATTAGAACAATTTAATAGTGTTATAAAACAATTAAGCAATTCTATTGGTAAACTTCAAAAGAATACACAGGATGCAGAAGAATTGTTTATTCAGGAAATGGATATTGCTGGAGAACGTAGAAGCCTACAAGATTATTTTCAGGAAATGATTAATCAAGAAGTAGGTGGTCGTGTAATAGTATTAGAACAGCTTATAACTTTACTTAATAATAGTAGAGGTAGAGGAGCTAATAGAGCTGCTACACATTTTGTTTTACAAGAATTAAAAAAGAATTTAACAAATATTGCTAGACAAGATAATCGTACAGATATAACAGAATTAGATGAATTGTTAGTTTATTATAATAGAACTCGTAATATTAAGGCTTTAAATAAAGTCTTCAATGCAGCTATTGAATCCTCTATTCATCAAGTTGAATCTACTAGAGAGTATGATCCACAATTACAAGAAGATGCAACACGATTTCTTCAGAGAAGTAGAAGGAAAATAGAAACATATTCATTACAAAGTTTGGGTGAAAGGTATCACCTACAAGGACTTTTATTAAATGAACCTGTCGATCCTCAACTTGTAAAATTTGCAAGTGAAAGTATTATTAACAACAATCCTGATGGTTTTAATAAAATTATTGATTTTGCAAAAAATCGTATTAATATTGCTAAAATTAGCGAAAAAAATCGTATAGAATTGTTGGAAGAATTTGAAACATCAGGTGTATTAAAATTAATAGATTCATTATCTGGTAGTACCATCAGACCTATTGTATCAATAAAACAAAAACAATTAGTTTTTGATAGTGAACGTGTGATCAAAAGAGGCAATAGAGATATATTTCTTCAAATAGCAAAAGATAATGGTATTATTCAGATGTATGAAGCTGATAATACTATTATTCAAGATGGTAAAGTTAAGACTATTTCAAATGCTGACTATCGTAATATAGTAGGCACCATTCCATTTGAGTCTAAGCACTTAAATGATATAAAGACAACTGGTGCTAAGCTTGATGAGACAGATATATATAAGACAGTAGTCCCTGAATTAAATGGTACTAATTCTACAGTTATTTATGTCTCTAAAGGACGTCCTTTTATTATTAAGACTGATTCTCATAATCTTGAAAGAATTGATAAATGGTTTAGAAAATGGGTAGATGATTCTGTTATTTCTATTGAGAGATCTATTGAACAGGCTAAAATACGTAGTAAGATACATACTGAAACAGCTCCAACACAAGAAGATATTCGTCTATTGACATCAATGCTTAACAATTTAAAGAGAGATACTAAGAAACTATATGATGATAGCACAACAGAAAGCAATGTACAACAAAAAATGACTGCATTGTATTGGGGAGAAGCTTTTCCTAATGCTGTATGGGCAAGATTTAGTGGAGAATTTAGACTTAAGGAAAACGATGGTAGCTTAACTGCATCTTCTTTTGAAGCATTATTAAAGCAAGATCTTAATATATTTAAACGTTTAAATTTATATGAAGGTGGTAATTTAAGACGTTTAGAAAGAAATTCACTTGAATGGCAAAAAAATTATTTGTTAAATCTTGCTGAAACTAAATTTACAAAAGATCAAATAGCTGCAGATGAAATACTTGTAACAGCAGCAGCTGTAGAAGCTAGATTAAGAGATGGTATTAATATGGTTACTATAGCAGATGAATCTATAGATCCTATTACTGGCAAATCAGATTCTAAATTCTTCTTGCAAGATATTGTTATAGATAGTTATAATGCTGACATTGCAAGAATAAAAAATACTAATCCTGGACAAGTAGAGTTCTTGGAAAGAGCTAGAGATAATTTATTAAAGGATTTGGAAGATGGTAACGTAACTAGTCTTAATGCATCTAATAAAAATGCTAGTTCTTATATTGATGAAAGTATGGCTAGATTATTATCTATTAGAGAGGGAAGAGAATTTGATCCTACTAAAGTTAATGGATGGAAGCCTATTATTTACCATAGAGATAAAACAGGTAAGTTAGTTGCTGTTAAAACATGGTTAGTATATTCACCAATTAAAGCTCAACAAATGAGAGATATGAATATTCAACTAGTATCTACAGAATCTGCAGTAAAGGTATTGTTTGGCAACTCTACTCGTAGGGCAATTATTTCTGATGGTATAAGTTATGATTCAGAAATAAATAAAGTAAAACCTACTTCTCGTGATAACTATATGAATGAAATTGTTAATCTTGTTCCTGATGCAAGAAACTCTGATTATGTAATGAATATACCAATAGAATCTTTCTCTATTGGCAGTAGTAATAAGGTAGAAACAGGGGTAACGGCAACACATTCATTAGCGACGCATCAATCTAGGAATGGTGTAAAAGAATTAATTGAATATCAAAGAATATTTGAAATCTTAAGTAAGGTTGAAGGCATGTCAGAAGATCTTTTCTTTAGAGCAAAGGCAGAAATATATACTGCTTTTCAAAAGCACAGAGAAGATCAAGGTGGTATTACTGAATTTGGAGCACAACAAAAACTTGTTGATGCTCTATTAGCAGCACATATGCGTGTAGATGATCCTGCTGTTAAGGAAGGTATACGTAGAATTTTTACAAATACTACAATGGACTTGCTTAGAAAGCCGCAGATTACTAATGGTAATTCTACATATTTAATACATGATGAGATTTATCATGCAGATGGTTCTAGAAAAGTATTAACTAATCCTATTTATACAAAAATATATAAACCTACGGATATTGTGGAAACTGGAATCAAGGATGGAGCTAATCCTGTTTCTAGATTAATGGTGAGACAGGGAGGGATTGCCAAGCCTCATGAGTGGGGGGAAATGCCTTTAAATGATATTAACACAGTAAGGCTAGTAGCTCGTGATAATAATGTTGATATGATATTTGGTTTAGATAGAGGAAAGTTAGTCATTCTTAATTCGTTTGATACACTTCGTGATATACCAAATCATGTAAGTGATCTTTATAGGGATAAGAATAGACCAATATTACCTAAATTTGATAATAAAGTTATAGGAAAAGATTTCCAACAAATATTAGATATGATTAAAGCTGAAATGAAAGCTGGTCATATAAAGAATAACAAAGATTTATTTAATTTCTTAAAAGATCCATATGCTTATTATACACCTCCAATTTTTGTAACTAAAACTCAATGGGAAAAAGATATACCTGCACATTTAAAAGGTGCAAAAGAATTAATAGAGAAAAGAACTCCTCGTATCACTACAACAGAAGTAGCTATTCCAAGAAAATCTACGGATGTAGTACCCACTGCTGTGGAACATATATTAGGTGCAGAATATGGCAATCATACTATTGTTAATGATTATGATTTAGCAGTTATTCATCAACGTGATTTTGATATGGATCACTTATATTCACATAACTCAATGGGATTTGAGATGTTAAAAAGTGCTTTACATACTGTAGGTATACAACAAGATTATCGAGAGGGAGCTAGAGATCCTATTGACTTCTCTCCATTTGGAGAAACTAAATTAAGTCCTATAATGGGAGGCAATTTAAAAGCGAATGGTGTAAGAGAAGCATCAATTAATATGGAATCAAAAAAGATGGCAATGGGGACGGCAATATCACTTAATCAACCGTTAACATGGTTATCTCAATTAGAATTTGCTTTTAAATTACCACATGAATTAGAAACAGTTAAGATGAATTTTAGTTTAGAAGGCGAGGGTTTACGAAATGCAACTGCAATCGTTGAACGTCTAGGAAACTACATTCAAGCTGGTGTAGATCCGTGGGGAGGTGATTTAAAACTTCAAAAGGATATGATGGGCAGGGTAATAGATTTTCTTTTATTCGGAGATATGCCTACTAATCCTGAGATAATATCAAAAGAGATGTATCAATGGAAGCCATTGTTTGATTTCGGGGAAAAAAACTTCACTCAATCACAAGTAGAAGTATTGAGAGATATTGTTAAGGAAAATATAAATATTCTAAAGCGATCACAAGGAATATTTAATGATGTATATGTAGATGGTGCTCAAAACAGAATTACTCATTGGGATATTAACGAGCGTGTGAATGAATTAAATGCTTTATTTGGGGGTAGCAAGAATACTTATCTTTATAAAAGATTAATGAGAAGATATAGTAATAAGTATGATGGTAATAAAAAAAGTAATCTACAAAAAGCATTGGTAGAAATATTTTTTAATACTTTTAGAGGTGTTCGTGATAGTAATTTTCAAAATGTTGCTGAGCTTCATGGACAAAAGAAGGTTCAAGAGATTATAGATGAAACTGTTAATAATAAGTTAACATTAGCCCCTAATGATGTTGTACAATTTTTCTTACCTGGTACTAAGCGAGAAGATATTCAAAGGATGATGCAACGTTCCACAGGTGGTTATATCTTAGATCACTTAGGAAATAATAAATATTTTATGGATAGAGATTATACTGCTTATGATAAGATAGGTACTTATAGTGATGTTATGGGTTGGACAACTGGCTTAACAGAACAGTTATCATTAATGCGTGCTGAAGGTTTGATAGATTATGGTAAAATTTATGATCCAAGTTATGATGCTCGTTTAATAGAACTAACAGATAAATTAGGACCAGAATTAAAACGTTTAGAAAATAATAGTGTAGTATACGCTGAGGTACAGTCTCGTAGAAATCAATTGTTATCTAAAATCGCAGAAGTCAAAAGATATACTGGTACTAAAGAAACAGAAGAATTAATTAGTTTAAATAACAGATTGTATGAATTAGATACTGCTATGAAATTACTAGAAACTAATTCAGTTAGATTGTCTGAGGACCTAACAACACAGTTTATTACAGATAGGAAGACAAGAGTATATACTCCGAATAAGGAACCTTTTTCTATAATTAATAGTGATAGTGCACCACATTATGTTTATAAAGTATCAGATAGAGATTATAAGCCAGAAAACTTGAATAACTTAGTTTATGGACGTGATGGAGAAAATGGTATTAAACTAGTTGGTGTTATTCCTCCTACTCAAAATAAAAAATCTAAACCTAATTATTTTAATGCTGCAGCTAATACACGCTATATTGTATTAAAGAATCCCATTATTAAGCATTCTTTTACTGAAGATCAAGTACAAGATGCATATGCTTGGGAGCATGCTACAAGAGAAGGACGGCCTGAGGAAGTAATAGAACGTAGGTTTGTTGAAGATTTGATGGCAGAAGTAGCAAATGCACAAGATATTATTAATATGAATCATAGACTTAATAAAAATAAATTAAAAAGGGGTAGAACTTCAGTATTCAATAGAGAATTATTTGGTAGTGAAGCTGCTGCACAAGAACAAAATGCTATTAGTCTATTAATGAAAGCATATGGCCATGGTGAAAATACAGGACCATCTATTGAATTTAAAGAGATTGAAACTTTAGATAAGCATAAAGTTAAACATCTTGCATTGTTATTATTAGCACCTAAAGTATCATCCAGAGCTGTAGTACAGAATCGTAAGGAACTTGCTCCACATTTATATGTCGACCAAAGGGTACAAAATGCTGTATTAAGATGGATGCATGAACAAGGCTTTTTAGATGTGATTACTGATAATATTGAATTAAAATCTATTTTTGTTCAGCAAATGAAGGGTGGTTTAACTGCAAGAGAAGCTAGTATTATTCAAGATCATTTAGATCTTTATTTGGGAGATAAGTATCATTCAAATCTTAAAGAACAGATGGGCAAAGCAGGTGATTTTATTGTTAGTTTATTATCAGATAGGTTTTCTATTGGTAGTCCTGAAGTAAGTCAATTACTTAATATACAGCTTGGTGGTATTGAGGTAGGTAATGAAAGGGTTATTATACGTGATAATTTAAACGAGATAGTAGGTAAAGGTAATATTATAAAACAGTTTGGTCCTAAGAGACTTGCTAAGCGTAGAAATAATTGTAGATAGGAGAGAATATGATGAAAGTTAATACATGTATAGCACCACATATAGCAGGAAATATAACTAGATTAGATAATATACAAACTGCATGGGATAATAAATTGCATTTAGTTAAACAGTTTGGCAAAACCTCTAAAACTTCTCCCGAGGATAGAAATAATATTGCTGACTTTCAGTTAAAAGAATTATTAAGGGAGCGATATGGTAAGATATGGGATGAGACAGTAATTATTACAGATGAAGAAGCTAATTATTTAATTAAAGAATTAACTAAGCTTGATGATATGGTAGCTACTGGTGAGATTTCTACAACACAAATGGTTCTTTTACCTCCAGATGTAATACATAAAAAGTTACCATCTGCTAATAAATTTTATACAGAGCTTGGTTTGGCTGGTAACTATGAAAAAAATGTTAGAGAAGAGTTTCATAGAGAGCGTAGTAAGATAGCAGAAAATTTAAAGCATGCTCTTATTTCTAGTAATCAAGGTAAGCCATTTTTAGAGAAGGATGCAATACAACGATTACGTGATATAGAGAATGAATTAGCAACTTCTGGTAGTAGAGAAGAACAAGCACAATATATGAAAGAAATAACAAGGATTATGGAGTCTGAGGAAGGTAAGCCATTAAGAGATTATATTGAATTAATGCATATGAGTAATGCAGATTTCAAGTCTTCTGAAACCCTTAATAAAAGTAATCAACATACATATAATGCTGCTGATAGAACAAGAAAACTTTTAGGTACATATAATAAATCTAATAATAGTGTTGATGGATTAGCTAAAGTAATGATAGATAGTTTAGTAAATATAAGAGATGCTGTTACTATGGCACGTACAAATAATTTATATAATAATCGTAATATTGCACATATTGAACAGAATGATAAACGTTTAAATAATTTTTATAAAGATGTAGAAGCGTCTATAGAATCTATAATTAATACTGTGAAAGATGGTGGTTACATGCCTCATATTGCTTTAGAACAGATATTACAATTACGCAATGAGATGGATAGGATTGATTTTAGTGGTAAGACAGAAGTTAGTAATTCTGCTTTAGAAGCTGCACAAAAAGTTTTAAAAAAACATAGATTTACTACTGAAGATCCTAAACAAGCTATTTCTGAGGAAGATACTAATCTAGAGTCACATGAAAAACAACGTATGAGATCAATAGATAGTTATTTTGCACAAAGTCCTTTGTTTGTTCTAGAAAAATATGCTAATGAAGTTATAATGCATAACAGGGAAAGTAAAATTAAACGAGACTATCTTGTTGCATTAAAGAGTTTAGGTGATCCCAAAACATCATATGAATTTGTCAGATCAATGAAAAGATATTTAACTATGCAATATGACAGAGCAATTTTTGGTGTAAAAAATAGACCTGAATGGGTAAATAAAACTATTAATATCCTGAATAGTGTTGAAGTAATTAAATCTATGGGGCTTGGTGTGGGTGGTGCTACAAGAAACTTATTTAGTGGAGCATATTATTTAGCCCATCAAGTACAACATGGCATAGCTAATACTCAAAAATTATTGCAAGCGAAAGAGTATAAGGATATATTAGCTGAAGCAGAAGCTGAACAAGGATTTAAGTTTTTAGAAGCAGGGGCTAAAGGGCAAGGATTAGATATTGTAGCTGAAGGGGCTTTATCTGAAATGGGTGTCTCAAGAGTAGAAGATATTGATATCCAGCTAGATAAAAATGGTAATGCATACTTTATATATAAGGATACAAACAATTCTTGGAAACGATTTGATGATATTAAAAACAATATTATTAATAAGTCTTTAGTTTTACATAGAATGGGTGAAAATAAATTACGTTCTTATATGTTTCGTACTGCTTTTGTTCAGGTATATGATGGTTTGGCAACTAATCCCTATTTTGTAAACAAGCCTAATACAAAGGGGGTTATTAATCAACAAGCACAGTTAAACAAAGCAAAACGATTAGCTACTCAAGCAGGTTTAGAAGCAGTAACAAAATGGGCTTTTGAATATTCTACTACCCATAAAGCTCCTATCATTAGTGGTTTAGCTAAGAAGCCAGGGGAACAAATGACTGGTATAGACTATCTTACAGCTGCTGGTTCTGTATTTGGATTGTTCTTGCATTTTCCTATGGAATTTGCAGCATTGCAAGCACGAACATTAAAACGTGCTGCCGATAAAACAATGGCTGGAGATTTTGTAAATTCAGATTCAATGAATATAGCAGGATTTGCAGGTGTCGGTTTATTAACTCATGTATTATCCTTAGCATTTAATACTAATTTACATCATCTAATGGAAAATGATACTATAAATAGAATAAACAGTCTTATTGACTATGCAACTGAAGAAGATCCTGAAAAAAGAAAATATCAACGTGGTATCATTAATGATTTTACTGGACCTATTGTACAAGACTTATTATTCCTAGGTAATGTTGCTCATTTATATAATTTGCCTGATTCTGAATTTGCAAGATTGCTAATAGGTTATCAGGATTTTTACGAGCACAGTAAAGATGAACAACAAGAATTAATATGGCGAAGAATAAGTACTGAAGCTGCTAAATGGCGTAATGATATCATACCTACCAGTATTATGGAAGGACAAGGATTAACTAACTGGGCACGTCATGAATGGGGATTGTATCCTAAATCATGGACACGTCAACAACGTAAAAATATAGGTTTTCCACAAAAGAAAAAGAAACGAGGCAAGAAACAGACAAGTCGTAACGATCAATTGTTACAACTTGCCCGTGACATTCAAATTAAATATTAAGGTACTGATATAGTAAGAGTAAATAAGTGAATAATTGAGATTGATAATTCAGTATAAAATATTTTCTTACCATAGCTTGCAGATAATTCAATTGGATATAAGTTTAATGAGTATGATCTAGTTTCTGATATATGATTGTCCGTTCTTGTTATTCCAACCAGTAAATTACCTATAATATGCTTTACATCAAACTCCATTATCATCTCCTATCAAATCTAAAAATGCACTCAATTCTACTATTGCATACATTTTGCTTCTGTTACGCTTAATTACTAATACTGGTTTTCTATCTTTTGAGTTAGTATCAGCTTGTGCTAAACTACCCCAGAGATCCAGTCTTTCTACATTTTTGCATTCAAAACTGTAAGGAATAATGTTACGAGCTGCAGGCGATAATACTATATCTTCTCCAGGCATTCCCATCGTTTGACTTTGGATGTCATCTTTATGGAGGTGGGGGAAAGTATCCCGCAACATATCCCTTACGAAATTTTGTAATCTTCTTCCTTTATTTTTTCCTGATCTTGGTTTCATTATTATATACCTTTACTAGCCATTTATCTATTTTATCTGCATCTTTTGTAAGATTTTTT
>Ga0098052_1001158_pt1 | contig 16647 bp, 10 predicted proteins | sample 15_taG_FD_81591 | JGI IMG/M metagenome (GOLD analysis project Ga0098052, IMG submission 81591) | Marine viral communities from the Subarctic Pacific Ocean - 15_ETSP_OMZ_AT15312 metaG | ecosystem: Environmental > Aquatic > Marine > Oceanic | place: Pacific Ocean | collected 2015-01-18 | reverse complement strand
GATCTAATAAAAGAATATCAAGGAATAGTCAGTTCAAATTTATTGCAAATACACACAACTACAGAAGCAGTTACAGCCAAAGAAATGGCTGATCTTACTCTGTACAGACGCGCGCTAGATTTCTCTTCTGATCAGACACAAAAGTTTATGGAGAGACAGTTTGCATTAACAGGAGAGGCAAGCAACGAACTATTAAAGCAGACGCTTGCTTACGCAAACGCTATTGAAGCCAAGACAGATATATCAAGCAAAATAATCGCTGAAAACGTAGCGGGAATGATGACAGATATAAGAACATTCGGTAATATGACTGTCGAAGAGATGTCAGAAGCAGCAGCAGCAATTGCTAAAGTTGGACTTCAAGTAGATGATCTTGGCGGGCTTGTCAAAAAGTTTAGTACGTTTGAAGGTGCAGCAGACTCAGTATCGAAATTAACTCAAGTTTTCGGTGTCCAGATGGACACAATGAAATACATGACAGCATCATTCGAAAGCCCACAAGACATGTTGGCAATGATTCAAGAAGACTTTGAAGCTGCAGGCGTAGATATGGCCAACATGGACATGGCTCAAAAACGTCTTCTCGCCGACACAACAGGTATGTCAATATCTGCAGTTGAGAGTCTTCTTGGCGAAGCTGGAAGTACACTGTCTGATTTTACTGTAGATGTATCCGGTGCAACAGCAGGAGTAGGAGAAACAGAAATATCGGGAGCGCTTGCTGCGGCAGGAGATGATATAGCAGTAATAAATCAAATGTACGACTCAGTTGAAACAGCTGCCAGGCGCTCCGGGGAAAGGACGGCAAGAGCAATAAGTGGGGTATTTTCAGAAGAAATGAGAGTAGTCGGCAGAGAGGCAGAAATGATGGTAGGGGATGGCATAAGAGTTGCAAGCTCCGGAGCCCATGCACTCGAAGGTGAAGCAGAAGAAGCAGTCCGAAGATTGATGGACGAGATAAAAAGACTCGGTCGCAGCGCTCGTCGGTCCACTGCCGGTGCCGCTGGTAGAGTAGAAGGTTCAGAAGACATCTCAGACTTCTTGAACCAAGTTTTCAGTGGCAACGTCAACGTCGTGAATTCAGAAGAAGGTAGAGCAACAGGTACAACTTCATCTGTAGCGTCACCTGTTATTACGCGAGATGATAGTTCCTTAGTCGAATCAATTGACGCCGCTGCTGTGCCTGGCACATCCCGTGGCGGTGTCGGAACCATCTCCACTGTAGCAGGAGAAGACATGGGAGCACTCAGGGTAAGATTAGAGGCACTTCAGAGAGAAACCGCTGCGGGTGCTTTCACTCCGGAAATGCTGGAGCAAGTACTAACGGCTTGGAAAGAGGAACAAGATAAAACACCAGAGTTACAACCTATTAATCTCACAATAACCGATAGTGGAGAAGCTTGGAATATCCACGCTGAACGAGCTGGCGTCATCTTGCCTACAAGTTTATAATAAGAGTAGATATAAAAATGTCAAGAGAAACATTAAAAGAATTTTTAGCAAATGTAAAAAGATCTTCAGCTGATTCAATTTCATTCGGCAATCTATCTGATGAAAACGCTTCAGGTGACATTGACAGAGGTGATGACCTTGGTATCGATCCAAACACAGGTGAACAGCTAATACAACTATCTAAAGCTGACATAGGGATCCTCGGAGACTACGTAAACTACATTGCAACTCAATATCGAGGCGGGAATACATTTCCAATAGCAGGTGGAAACAAAGCATCTGAAGATATAAACAGAGGAAGCTTCATACAAGACGCTGAGTTAACAAATGATGCAGAGGTCTTTGCAAAACAGTCGTCAACATTAGGACAAACCCTTGGAGATTATTCAACAAGCGGTATCTTTGAAGGAACAGACACGCTAGTAGACAAAACTGCACTAGATAAAGACATCGACGGACACTCGCTTTTAAAGCTCAAAGGTGAAAGAATAGATAAAACTGGTCAAGTCGACGCACAACATAGATCAGTTGGAAACTCTCCACATGAAAAGAATCTTAAAAGCTTGACTTATACGATGCTGCAAAAGAACAACAGATTCGCACCAGGCTCATCAGGAACGCAGTATTCAAAAAGCCAAACAGAATCAAATAATAAAATAGACAAAAAAGAAATTGCAAAATCTCAAAATTCATTCGGCGAGAACAACAATAACGGCGAAAGTTTCATACAGAAAAAATTAAAAAGTATCGGTCCTTCAATGCTATTAAAGGCAGCAGGACTTGATATAGAAACAATGGACCCAGATACGTTCAACGCACGTAATTTGCGTGATAACATACCAATGTCTACAATTTCAAGAGACCTTGAAGCAGGAAATGCATACAACTCTCCAGTCAACAGAGACGAACGAGGAGCATTCGACAATTCTTCTGCACAGTCTGCAACAACTGTTCATACAGTACCAGGTTTTGAGTTCGACGAAGGAAGTGATAAATTAAATATAAAAATTCTAAATTCATTCAATCAACTATTATCAGACACAATAGCAGAAAATGCAGAAAAGCCAAGAGACAATAATTCAGTATATACGACAAACAGCTATTTTGACTCAGTAGAACGATTTCTAGATGCAACAATTAGAAACGATGAGTTGACCAAAAAAGACAAGGCTTATTTTGCATCGATGGCGAGATCAGTCTTAAGAGACTCAGATACTTCAAAACAAGCTGAAAGAATCAGCAAGTTCTTAGATGTATTTGCAGTCCTTGGCGATACAGATCTAGTATTATATAAAGACGTCAAAGGCGAAAAACAGAAAAGAATGTGGGATGTCGATAGTTTAAAAGACGGACCGGCAACAAGAATATCAAAAAGCAGATCAAAAGACGGATTTAGTACAAAATCATTAGCGTGGAGAACAGAATCAATGCCAAGTATGTATCACATGCCAATGAGTATACTTAGGTCTGTTCAAAGAACGGGAAGCGTATCAAAGAAAAATCCAGCAAAAGCCATGCTCGGATCTTCACTAGGTGACAAGACGTACTTAGCACAAAATCTATCAGATCCAATGAAAGCCATCGACGCAGTCGGAAATGCGTGGAATGAAATGACGGGTGGTGAAACTGAAACGCTAGAAGACTCAACTAGGGCAAGAATACCCAAGGCAATGGTCGATATCTACGAAGACAAACTCGACGCCGAATACGTTCCTTTCTATTTTCATGATCTAAGAACAAATGAAGTAGTTGCTTTTCATGCCTTTTTATCATCGCTTAGTGATTCATTTACAGCAAACCATACTTCTTATGAAGGGTATGGCAGAATGGATGATGTTCAAATCTACAAGAGTACAAAGCGAACAATAAGTGGTAAGTTCACACTTGCTGCAACATCAAAAGAAGACTTTGATGAAATGTGGTACAAGGTAAATAAACTAGTAGAGATGCTGTACCCACAATGGTCATCAGGCGATCTGTTGTCACTCAATCAAGGAAAAGGCGAAGCCAATAGTTCTTTTGTAAGACCGTTTTCTCAAGTACCTGCAGTGTCTCCTATGATACGTCTAAGAATAGGTGATGTAATACGTGGAAACTATTCAAGGTTTAATCTAGGTCGACTTTTTGGATCAGGAAATGTAAACACGTACATAAACGCACAATCTGTGACTCCAACGTCATTGGGTTCATTGTTAACTTCGTTGGGAGGAACAGCCGACTATGTAAACAGTGGTGCTAACCTTCTTAATGAAGCAGCATTACAATTATTTATGATTGCTTTTGGTACGCCATTGCAGTTTTTAGATCTGCTGGATCTCGCAGACGGTCACGCCCCTGATGCTCTTCTGGGTGAGGTAAAAAGACTTGCCTTTCAAACACTATCATCTGTTTTAGTCAACGGGTTTGTGAACCCACTGGTATTAGACGGAATAAACAAACTAAAAAACCCAGACGTAGTAGAAAACTTAAGTGAGAACGGTCTTGGAGGAGTATTCAATTCTGAATATGGTCCAAAGGTAGGGAGTGTAGTATTGTTAAAGCCATCGCAGGGAAAATACAGATATATTACAGACGGAAGCCTCGATAATATCGACATCGGAATAAAATCAGCAAGAAAATATAGATACGGTAATAATGGAAATAATAACATAGATGACAATTTTACATCGCTGAATACAAACAGTTCGGTAGAAAAAATATTAATCGATAGACACTTAAAATGCAGAATTATTGGAAAAAAACAAATAGACATTACTCCTGACTCAAAACCAACTATGAGAACATTCTATAATGTAGTTGTAATAGAGCCTACTGCAGATAATGATCTAAAATCAAGTATGCTAACTGTGAGTCATGAAGACATCATAGTAGACCCAGACTGGATATTTGAGAATTATTTTGCTTGGTTTTTAGATCCCGTAAACAACGCATTAGACTTAGCGCAAGATTTACTTAATAATGCTGCTGCAGACGCAGGTCTTATGGGAGAATCACTTGATCTTTTTACAACTACATTTGAAGACTTTATGAGCCCATACAATAATACAATAACAAAATCATTTGAAGAATCAGCTGGCCGCGGGCTCGCTGGGTTTATCGGAAAATTAAGCTATAATCTTATAGACAATAATACAAATTGGGAAATCGAACATGGGTCAAGAGCACCGATGCTACTAGAAATATCGTTCGACTTTAAACCTATTCACGACATCGCCCCTGGGCTCGATTCAGATGGATTCTCAAGAGCCCCTGTGTACAATGTTGGTTCTATTATGAACAATATAGCCGGAGATCAACAAGGCGAAGGTCTTGGGTCGAAAAACAGATACAATAAGGCTGCAAATGATGCAGTTAAAAAGAAAAAATAAGGAGTAATAGATGGCAGGTTCAAGATACGGATTCTCCATGGGAGCATCGCCAGGCAAAGACACAAGCAATATCTATTTTGCAGCCTCTACAGGGGCACTAAAATGCAAAGTTTTTACAATGAACTCCACGCAGAGGCTCGATACATTAGCGGGAGCGTATTATGGAAATTCTCAACTGTGGTGGATAATCGCCGCAGCAAGCGGCATTGGCTGGGGGCTACAGGTACCCGCAGGAACATTAATTAGAGTTCCATTAAACACGTCTGCAGCAAAGAACTTAGTGGTTTAAAATGGATATTCTCGAAGAGCTAGAAATAATACAAAGACTTAGAATGTTCTATGATTCAGATATTTTTAAAGATATGTCGGGCTCAAGCGGGGCAGGTCTAAGCCCAGAAGATAAACAAAAGTATCATTTTGAGAGAATTTTTAATGATAATTCATCTGTGTTCTCTATAGAAAAAATAATCTCTGAGCTAGGAGACATAGAGGAAATAGAAGGGGCAAACACTACAACAAGATTGGTAAAACCAGAAGTTGGAACCACACCGACGAGAGTGACTGACCCGCCGAAACTCCCACAGTTATTTCAATTTGCCGTAAATGGTATAACAACACCCATAAAGTCTAGCGCTTTTGGAAGCGTTAAATTTATCCCGACAGTAGAGTCAGAGGAAGCAACAAACGCAGTAGAAGATCTGCTGATAAGCGGAACACCGGCTGAAGGTAATGTAAGCACGATCGCAAATGGCTCTTTGATGCTTGTAAAAGTAGAGAATAATGAGGTTCATCCAGCATATCATTCTACTGAAGCATCTGAGGTATTTTTAAACTACATACCAACAATAGAAAGATCAAGGTGTACACCTGAGCTTACAGTAAACGTGTTTACAAGAGGCGTGTTCGATGGAATAACAACAACAGCCAGTAGTGCAACTCCCAGCGCTAATGGGGCCTCCGTCTTTAGCACATTCAACCCTCAGGAAAATAAGCAATCAACTCTCACGACGGCGCCAAACCTTATAGCTCTACGTTTTTTAAACGATTATAACACAGTAGGAGCAACTCAGAAAGATTCAGACGAAAATTCACTGCCTTCGATGCCATATAAATCAGCAGACGGGTTAATGACGATGGCGTCAACTACTATGCATGAAAGCACATCAACGCCTCAATTGGACAGCGAAGGTGAACCCGCAAGATATCAACCACCAGAGGGATCAGCTGAAGGAACTGAGGGAGGGCTTAAGGACAATATAGTAAAACCTGGTTATACTATGCAAAAAAATGGTATGGAAATGTTCACAATGCCTCAATCGTTAATTTCTAAGAAAAAAGGAGTGAACATAGATCCATTTAGACCCTTTATGTCAATAAAGAGTGTAACTATAAATACACAATCAGCAGGCCAAGGTCTGATTGCATGGAATACAGCAGAGCTTGTATTAGAAGTATACGATAGACACAGATTAAATGATATAGCCTTTTTACTAGACCCAGGCAAGTATGGGTTTACAAAGTTCGAAATTTCAGCAGGATGGAGACATCAAGATCCGACTTCTCCTTATGGAAAATATTTAAATAGACTCAAGACAAAAGAAGTATATGCCCTAAAATCGAGCTCTTACAGCTTCAACGATGCAGGAGTCGTAACTGTGAACCTCAGCCTTGCAATGTCGGGTCAAAGAGAGATGTCAAACACTTCAATGTTTTCTTCTTCACCAGGTGGTGCCGGAATACGAGAGCTTCATGAATCGTTGATACAAGATTTGCAGACTGTTCGTGCAGGGACAACGGCTATAAACTCACGAAGGACTACGGGTAATCTTTTACCTACAAGTATAGTAACGCAAGCGGACTCAGATAGTGCTATGATTCTTGACAATAATGCACTTCAAAGAGTAAAAAATGCAAGAGGGCAAGGAGGCATGTCAGAAGAAGAGCAAGCGGAGTTCAACACCGCTTTAAGCAGTCTCACTTCTAGCAGATTCACAGAATACTATACAATGCTTGATACATATGTTGGAAATTTTCTAGAGCAGTGTGGATTATCTGGGCAGAAAATAAATCTGGATTTTACAAGAGCAGGAGATGAGTACACGTACAGGTGGACAGTAGACGATACGTGGAAATACAAAGGCCCTGAAAACGATGATTTTGTTCCTATGACAGGAGGAATCGAAGACATCGAAGCTGAATTTAGAAGTCGAATCGACGAGCAAAGATCTACGATCGCATCAGGAAATGATATAACGTTTGACAAGCTTTTTATAAATGCAATAGTAAAAAGATTATTGTTAGGAGATACACCACCTGCTGACGAAATTCATGTGTTCATATACCAGTTTAACAGAAAATGCCCTGGTCTAGCTGACCAATATATTGGCAACTTTCGAATAAACAATAATACTGTGCGTGAAAAATTAAAAAAATCAATAAGAGAGACACAAAATTTAACAGTCGCTACCTTTACTAGTGTTATACGTTCTGAGATGAAAGATAAGTTTAATACACAGTTCAGTATAGTAACTACAACACAATTAACTGAAATAGAAGGTTATAGAACACAAATTGATCAAGAAAGAGACACACTACGACAAAAAACGGCAACTAGAGAAGACAAGACTACAAGACAGTCACAAGCTACAAGTGAAACAACGAGAGCATCACTTCAGACTGAAATCGATGCCCTAGATACCGAGATCGCCGCATTAGAAAGCAAAATTGCAGATCTTCAAGATAAAATTGATGACTTGGTTGAAGCCGGAGAAACGGAACAACAAAGAACATTAAGTACAAGTAAAGTTGAAATGCCAGATTTAAAAATATTGGTACAATCAAAAAGATCTCAAGATGGAAAAAATATTTTGAGAATGCATGTATACGACGGAAAATCAAAACCAAATGAATTACAAACATTTTTGTCAAATCTAAACAATGGATTTTCTATCGATGCTAGAGATTTAAATCTAAGCAGAGGAGACACAGAAGAAGAAGTCATCACCAACAGAGATGCTCGTACTGCGTTAATAGAAAAACTTAAAGCAAAAGGCATTTTAATTAGTCGTGACACTATAGACGAATACGGAGTTCCATCTCAAAAATATGTTGTAAATACACAATCACATAAGCTAAAACATACAATAAAGGATTCGATGCCGTCTATAACTTATGGCTTAGACGGAACGGCTATAAATAAAATATCTATGAATATGCTTTCTGATGACAACATACAGGCTCACTTTTTATTGCAGACACAAAATGAAAACACTCCAAACACTAATAATTCACAAACACCGGGAAGTCAGGAAGATGCACAAAAAATAATGCCAGCTAATCTCTCTATAGACCTAATGGGCTGCCCGTTATTAAGGTATGGACAAGAATATTTTGTTGATTTTGACACAAACACAGACTTAGACAACGTGTACGCAATGACAAAAATAACTCATAAAATATCACCGGGAGTCTTCAAAACAACTGCACAACTAAAGCCAACGTTCAAGGGAAGCGTTTCATTCACAGGGTTAATAAGCGATGTACGTTTTTTAAACAGTCCTACGGGCGAAGAGACACCCGCCGCTACAGCAACAACACCAACAACAGCAGCCGCTGAATAATGAACAATTTAAAACTCTTCGTTATAATAAAACGTGGAATTTGTAATATCAAAAAATATTCTTGGAACCAAAAAAGACTTCATTATACAAGATGATACATTTACTGTAACTTCTGAGTACACTGATGAATGGGCTGTCGACGGCTGCAGTACATTAAAGAGTTTAGATGTGGTTTCCATCATAAACAAACGCAGTGCCCCTGTGATTACAAGCGAGATACACGCAAATGCATACTCCCAATTAGGCGTAAACAAAATCAACTGGGTTCATGCCTTAGGTTTAAATCATTTCAAAAGATTCGTAGATACGGCTCGTGAGTATGCAGAAAAGGAGCAAAGTTTTATAAAAGAAAACAACTACTATTCTGATGAATTCTTAACAGGTCGGTCAGTTCTCTTTGATCTAGAGGATTATTCAATAGACACGCTTGCACTAAGAAATCATATAAAAAACACAGATGTCAGAAATCTAAAACTTCTCAACGAGTTCAGAAGACAAGAAAAAATAAAATATACACAAACTGCAAGTGTAACAGGAAGACTATCTGTAAAATCAGGACCAAACATTCTTCATCTAAAGAGAGAGCACAGAGATATACTTAAATCAAAGCACGGATCAGACGGAGCAATAATACAGCTGGACTTTAAGTCACTAGAACCAAGAATCTTAGCACTCGTAAAACAGGACAATGTACCTGACGATCTTTACACTGATATATCTGATATGTGTAATAACAGCATAGATCGTGAGCTAGCAAAGAAAGCAACTCTTGCAATCATATACGGAATGTCAAGAGGTAACTTAAACAATCTCATCAGGGTGAACAATTCAGACGAGATATTCAACCACATATCAGACTACTTTGGGATCAGAAATCTACATGATGCACTTGTGAACTCTATTGATGACAACGGCGTCATTCAAAATTTATACGGGCGTAACATCTATACGAGTGCCAACAATGATCATCTTTTTGTAAACTACTTCACGCAGTCAACAGGAGTAGATGTCTCACTGTTAGGATTCAGACAAATAATCGACAACATAAAAAAAGAAGAACTAACAATAAGCCCGCTTTTCGTATTACACGATGCACTAATTCTTGATGTACATAAAAATAGTATAAAACAGTTGAAAAATATAACAAAAGATGGTATAATAATACCAGGGTTTAAACAAAACAGATTTCCGCTCGATTTGAGCTTATTTTACAAAAGGACAAAAAATGACACAGCACCTACATGATATCGACACTCTTACAAGCAATTATGCACTCTTTTTAAAGATGTGCTCTAAGTTAGGAGATCGATCTGAATCAGTAACAACAATGGTAGAACATATGGGTGAGAGGCTTCTAATGGCCCCAGCTTCTACGAAATTATCTTTTCATTGTGCACACCCAGGCGGGCTCGTCGAACACTCACTGAATGTTCTGCGCAACTTAAAAAAATTAATACAAGTTTACGATGTAACAGTACCTGCTGAATCGATGATTATATCGGCTCTATTTCATGACTGGGGAAAGGTCGGCGATCTAGAAGAAGCATATTACTTAGAGCAGGACAGCGATTGGCATCGTGAAAAGCTCGGTCAAATGTACAAAGTAAATGAAGACATGCAGTCAATGCCAAACGCCGAACGTGGACTTTGGATGCTCCAACACTTTGGAGTACAGCTAACATTAGACGAGTGGATCGCTATACGCACAAATGACGGCCCTGGAGTAGACGAGAACAAGCCTTATTTCGGAAGAGAGCCAACACTAGCACTTTTATTACAGCACGCTGATCAAATGGCAACAAAACAAGAAAAAGAGCGCTACTCGTAATATTTATATGTATGAAGAAGAAATTAAATGAAAGAGGACTCCCGTCTGTAGGAGGAGTACCTCATACAGACACATCGGGTCAGCTTGGACAAGCACGCAGACCCTGGAGTCTAACAGGCGCCTCGGGCGGACATTCACAATCAGCAGATAGCAATTTTTCATCTAGGCTTAGTCGTGTCAATAAAGGGCGCGATGACGACAAGTATGCATATCGCGATATGTTTCCAGAGAACGAAGAAGAAGAAACAGAAGAAGATACGTATGATAAATCAATACGAGCGAAGATTTCAATTGATCTTAGAGGTAGAAAACCAATGCCAGAAAGAAAACTAACAGATGACATAGACACGTTAATTGAAAACAACGAAGAGTTTCAAGCTATGCTTGAAGATGACCGACGTGGTATGTGGGGAAATGCTTTGAAGTCTTTAAAGACAGGAGCCCTCGCAATAGGAAGAGATTTATTAGTGTCATTTATGGCCGCAATACCAATAGCTGGATTAACAGCTTCAGTTTCAAGTATGGTATTGGCTGTTAGAAATATGTCAAAAAAAGGTGAAGAATCAGTTCATTGGATAACAAGATATAATACAGATAGACTTTCTATAACGGGACCTGAGATAGATGAGATGAACGACGCAGTCGACAACATCGTAAACGAGATAGTTCATTTTACTACTGCGGGAATAACACTTTTACCAGACGGAGAGACGCCTGTAGGAGAAGTAGCAGGATTCTTCGGCTCAGTAGTAAAACGTATACACGGTTTTTCATCTGTTTTTACTAAAGGAAGTTTAGTCGGTAGAGGGATTAGAAGAAAGATATTAATAGAGGCACTAGAGCTTATAGGCGATGATAAGTTTGATACATTTAATTCTGCTCTACCTGACGGAGGAATTAATATTGACAGTGCTGTTACATCAATAAACATTGCGGAATCACTATTAGACATTGTAGAAAATTTTGAAATAGTTTATTCAAGAGCAAATTCAGAGCTTAATCAAGATTATAATATGTTAAGTCGTGAACAAAAAGAGCAATTGTGGATAACACTAGAGTCAGGAGAGGCTGTAAATCAACAATTTGATAGCGAAGTATCTCATGAACAGTCAGACATACCTGTCTCAGAGTCTAAAATACGCGCTTTAGTTGTTCAGATTCTCAACGAAGAATCAAATCCTCATGACTGTGATGAAGACCATCCTGGGAAGACTTGTGCCGAATGGGAAGAAGACAAACCAGATTTTGAAGAACACTCAATAGGTGGTTACACGGGTCCCATGGCTTCTCCAGCTAACCCAAAGAAATTTTATAAAGGAATGCTTGATGCATATCCTGGATCACATTATGTCGACGACATGCCAAAGTCGAAGGCATAAAAATAGTTGAAAAACTATTGAACAACACAAAATATCACGTTATTATAATAAGGTGATTTGGCACAAACTAAACAATTAAACAATTAAAAAATCACATTTTTAAAAACTAAATATTACATAAGGAGTAATAAAAAATGGCTATTGACTTAGACGCTATTAGAGCAAAACTTAATCAACTATCTGGTAAGAACAGACGAAGCAACGTAATGTGGCGCCCAACCGAGGGTGAAACAGCAACAATTAGGCTTCTTTCGTTTCCAGACAACGATGGACAACCGTGGAAGGACATGTACTTCTACTACAACATCGGAAACAACCCAGGACTATTGGCACCATACCAATATGATCAACCTGATCCCGTTCAAGAGCTTATTACTAAGCTACGTGACGACAGCAGCAAGGAGTCTTATGAATTGGCTAAGAAGCTATATCCTAAGATGAGAACATTCGCTCCTGTTGTTGTTCGAGGAGAAGAAGACAAGGGTGTCCGCCTTTGGTCTTTCGGCAAGATGGTATACCAAGATCTTCTCAATCTTATGCTTGATGAAGACTATGGTGACATTACAGACCCAGAAAATGGTCGTGACATCCGTGTTGTTTGCGAAAAGCCACCAGGACGTCAGTTTGCAACAACGTCTGTTACACCGCGCGGTTCAGTAACTGCTCTTACAACAGACACTGACCAGCTTACCAGCTGGACAGAAAACATTCCATCTCCAACTGATCTTTATGAGTTAAAAACTTATGATGCTCTTGAGAAGATAGTAAATGACTGGCTGAATGGTGACGACACTGAGAGCACTGGTACCGAAAGAGGTAGAACTACGACTACAACATCTGATACATCTACTACAGAGACAACTACTGCTGCAACTACAACAACTAAGTCACTAGACGATGCATTCGCGGATCTAGAAGATCTATAGAATCTAGTTGTATATAATCTAATGGACGGTAACTTGAGAATAGTTACCGTCCATTTTAGTATTCTATGAACAAGATCAAAAAATAAGGTAGTATAAAAATACTCATAGAGGAATAATATGGCTAGAAAGAAGAAAGTAAAAGAGACTGAAACCAAAGTAGATTTAGACGATTTCGCAAGTGATCTAATTAAATCATTGAATAAAGAGCAAGGCAGTAGAGTAGCTTATAATTTAAGCGCCGATGACTCACCTACACATGTAAAACGCTGGATTTCAACAGGATCAAGACTTCTTGATTACATTTGTTCTAACAGGCGAAACGGCGGTCTCCCAGAGGGAAGAATAATAGAGATGTTCGGTCCTCCTTCAATTGGTAAAAGTCATATCGCAACTCAGATTGCAGCATCAACTCAAAGAATGGGTGGAATAGTTGTTTATATCGACACAGAGAATGCTACAAGTCCTGAAAACCTTGCCAATCTAGGCGTTGATGTTTCATCAAGATTCGTTTATGTTGACGAACACTGTACAGAAAACGTCTTTGCAATTGCAGAGTCAACTATTCTTAAAGCAAAGGCCATGAATAAAGATGTTCCAATTACTATTATTTGGGACAGTGTAGCTGCTACATCACCAAAAGCAGAGCTTGACGGTGATTATGATCAAAACAGTATTGCCCTAAACGCTAGAACTATCTCAAAAGGCATGCGTAAGATCACAGGAATCATAGGTCAGACAAATACATTGATGGTCTGTCTAAATCAGATCAGGGTAAACGTAGGCGTTATGTACGGAGACAATACAACTACGCCAGGGGGAAAAGCTATACCTTTCCACGCATCAACACGCATTAAGCTCGGAGCCGGACAACAGATAAAGAATGGAGAAGATGTAATTGGTATCAACGTTTCGGCAAAAACAATAAAAAACAAGGTAGCAGCACCTTTCAGAACAGTAAAATTCCAGATTCATTTCGGCAAAGGAATAGTTGAACACGAAGAAATGTTTGACATTCTCAGAAAGCATGGTGAAGAAGTAATAAACGGAAATGTAATCTCACTATCAGGTACTGGAGCTTGGAAAGTATTAAATGTTACAAACGAAAAAACGGGCGAAGTAGTAATTGAAAAGAAATTCTATAAAGCAGATTTTGATAAAATTATAGCAGATCCACAGTATACTGAGTATATTGATGACTTACTAGAAAAGACAATGGTAAAAGTAATGGGAAACTCAGACAATATGGATATAGATGCTGAGTCATACGAGGAGATGAAAGCTGTCGCACTAGAAATAGAAGATACATCTGACGGATATGATGAACTTATATGAAAAAGAAAAATCAGCCAATATTAATAATTGATTTTCTTAATATATTCACACGTCATTTTACGATAAATCCAACCCTTAATAAAGACGGCATTCCTGTCGGCGGAGTTGTTGGGTTTTTAAATAATTTCAAATATATTCTGGAAGAAATTTATCCAAAAAAGGTTGTAATCGTATTCGAATCAGGAGGCTCTCCGAGAAGAAGATCGCTATTCAAAGATTATAAGTCCAATAGAAAGCCAATAAAATTAAATAGAACGTACGATGAGAATGCAACAAGTACCGATGAAGTAGAAAACAGAATGTATCAGATCAATTTATTGATGGAGATGTTAAGAAGACTTCCAGTGACTCAAATGTACGTTAAAGACTGTGAAGCAGATGATGTAATAGGTTATCTAACGAAATATAAGTTCCCGGAAGATGATTGCGTAATACTGTCTTCAGATAAAGACTTTTATCAACTTCTAGATGAAAAGACAACAATTTATTCACCTACTTCAAAAAAGTTTATAAAAAGCGAAGATGTATTTGAAAGATTCGGAATACACCCTATCAACTTCTGTCTAGCTCGAACACTCCAGGGCGACCCTGCAGACAATATTGATGGCGTTAAAGGAGCTGGATTCAAAACAATAGTGAAAAGGTTTCCAAAGTTTTCACATGACAGCGAAATAGATATTGATATGGTCTTAGCAGTTAGCAAACAGCAATCTGAAATAAGCAAACTAAAAATATACAAAGAAATAAACGAAAATCACGTAAAGATTCGTCGTAACTGGAAGCTAATGTATCTTGATACGCAAAATTTATCTGCAGATCAAATTAAAAAAATAAACTATGCTATTGATACATTTGAACCAAAAAAAGATAAAATAGGAATGTTCAGGTTATTAGTCAAACAAGGTCTTAACAGATTCGATATCGAAAGACTTTTCTTTGTTATTGACTTCACACTAAAGAATTAAATTATTCACAATGGAAAAGGAAGATAAATTGTCACAGGCAACAGCTCAAGTATATCAGTTCGACGAGTCCGCAACACAGCACTTCAGACAATACGGAAAATCGTTTCAAGAGAAGATATTTCAGTGTCTTCTTCATGATAATCCTTGGGCATCCCAGATGTCAGAAGTCATGGAGCCTGATTATTTTGAGCTTCGCTATCTAGCGTATTTAACTGACAGATATTTCGCATACTTTCAAAAATACAAGACATGGCCAACATTACAGCTCTTGATAACAATAATCAAAGATGATCTTTCATCTGGAACGGATGTTCTATTACGTGATCAGATTATTGAGTATCTTGTAAGAGTAAAAAGTAACCCTAATGTAGGAGATCTTCAGTTTGTAAAAGACAAGACACTGGATTTCTGCCGTCGACAAGCATTTAAAGAGGCACTAGAAGAGGCAGTGACAATGGTTTCTGACGATAACTTCGATAGTGTTGTAGGACTTATGAAAAATGCAGTATCAGTCGGCATCCCAGTTTCAACTGGTCACGATTTTTTCGAAGATATAGAGGCAAGATTCGTTAAGATAGACAGACAAGTGTGTCCAACAGGTATTAAACAAATAGATGCTAAAGATATTTTAAATGGTGGGTTAGGAAGAGGAGAGCTCGCATGTATTGTTGCAAATACAGGCGTCGGAAAAAGTCACTTTTTAGTCGAGATGGGCGCGGCTGCATTGAAACTAGGAAAAAATGTAATACATTACACGTTTGAACTTACAGAGACCGCTGTTGGTCTGAGATATGATTCTAATTTGTGTGGAATTCCGAGCAATGAAGTACAAGACAACAAAGAAATAGTAATGAAGCGTTATTCAGATAAAGATTTGGGGAGACTAATAATAAAAGAATACCCAACAGGTTCTTGTACGATAAATATGATGAGAAATCATATTGAAAAGCTATCTCTAAAAGACTTCAAACCAAGTTTAATTGTTGTAGATTATGCAGATATTATGAAAAGCTCTAAAGCGTATGACTCGTTGAGGCATGAACTAAAACTAGTCTACGAAGAATTAAGAAACCTTGCTATGGAACTGAATGTTCCAGTTTGGACGGCATCACAAAGCAACAAAGACGGATCAAATTCAAATGTAGTCGGGCTAGAAAATATGGGTGAAGCATATGCAAAAGCACAGATCTGTGACGTCGTTCTTACTATCTCACGCAAACCAGAAGAAAAAGAGAGCGGGCAGGCAAGATTATTTGTTGCCAAAAATAGAGCCGGTAGAGACGGTATGCTATTTCCAATCAATATAGACACAGCTTGTTCAAAATTTAAGGTACTAACTGATACTTCTATGACATTTGACGAAGTCAATAAAAACGACAATCAGAAGATGAAAGACCTTCTTAAACAAAAATGGCACGAAGTTAGCGGAAGCAAACAATAAAATCATTAATCAAATACAAAAAACAAGATAATATAAAATAACACTATACAAAGGTAGCACATGAAAAAAGCCATCACAATAGAAAGTGCAATTGAAAAATCAAAACAATATTTCAAAGGCGACGAATTAGCCGCATCAGTTTTTCCTACAAAATACGCTCTTACAGACAAAGAAGGAAACCTCCACGAGGAAACGCCTGATGATATGCACCGAAGAATGGCTAAGGAATTTGCAAGAATTGAGGCAAATTATAAAAACCCGTTAACAGAAACAGAAATTTATAATCTATTCTCATCATGGGAGGTAGTACCACAAGGCTCACCGATGTCAGGAGTT
>Ga0098052_1001156_pt1 | contig 16682 bp, 29 predicted proteins | sample 15_taG_FD_81591 | JGI IMG/M metagenome (GOLD analysis project Ga0098052, IMG submission 81591) | Marine viral communities from the Subarctic Pacific Ocean - 15_ETSP_OMZ_AT15312 metaG | ecosystem: Environmental > Aquatic > Marine > Oceanic | place: Pacific Ocean | collected 2015-01-18 | reverse complement strand
TTTCTTACGCTCAATCTTAATTACAGCATCAGCTGGGACTACACCCTTTGCAGATGCTACTGCATATCTTAGTTCTTCTTCTAATTCTTTCTCTATTTCTCTAATCTCATCTTCAGAGTCTATAGAAATTTCACCTTTATTTGCCATATACTATTATTATACCATAAAATTAAATTAGTTATCCCTTCATTCCTAGAATTCTTACAAAGTTTTCTTTTACCAGTATATATATACTATTAGTTTTCTTCTTTGGGGCTCATTCTAGGTATTATTATACCAGATAAAAGCTAAGTAATTCTGCATAGTGCCGAAAATAGTTGGTTATGCAGGTACTACATTGAAAAAATAATAATTTTACATGGAGGTCCCTTTGCCCGATGGAGAAATTTTCTCAGAAGGGTGGGTACCCCTCGCACTTTCCATGCTTTCCGCCCACGCATATACATGGATTATGGGATAGGATGGACTCTCTGGGATGGATGACATAGGCTGGACCAGATAGGATGGATTCTTGGACCCATTATGGGATAGGCTGGGATAGGCTGGGATGGGATGGGATGGAAAAAAGCAGAGGGGATGAATTCGTGGTTTTCATATATTCCTTGGCATAATATCCCAGCCTCTCAAAGTTTTATTATCGAAAGTTGTTGACATATGGAATACATGCTGTCATACTACGGGTACTGGAATTGACCAGCACTTGCCAAGGAGGCACACAAAATGGAAACAAACAAGAGACAATACCTAGAGTATATAAGCATTGAGAATAACAACGGGGACAACTTAAGACTGATACCGTATGCTAAGTTCAATGAGGCCAAACATTATGAAGAGCAGAACTATTCCGCACTTATAGTTGACGGCAATGAGGCGAAAGCATTAGCAGAAATTAAAGCCCAGTTCAAGATTGACCGTAAAGAATGGGTCCAGAATGCATTCGGATATTTAGATTAATAACATAAGGAAATAAAATGAAAACAATGATAAACGATACAATAGTAACACTTGAGATGATGTCATTTGAGGACCATACACATGACCATTTATTACAACCTACGGTATTAAACAAGTTAATGGATACCAAGCCTGCCAAGCCATTTAAAGTGGCTTATATAGCCCTTAGGTCAAACGAGAGGAATATGCCAGTTAGAGATAGACTTACATGCCTTGTTAATGTGTATATGACCGAGGACTACAGGCCCAAACTATCCTTTAATATCGTTGAGCAAGAAGAGCATGATGAGTATGATGAGATGTCATGTGGTGGTTTTACTGATGATAGTATTAGTGAAATACTAGATGACCTAGCTGATGGCATACTATACGGTGAGCATAACTGGGAGCGTAACCTATACCCAAATTAAGCCTTAAACCTGCTTATCCTACTAAGCCCCTACCAAGGGGCTTTCTAGGTGAAAAAAGGGCAAGTTTGGACCCCTCAAGAGCCAAGCGAAATATAAGGATATAATTATGACACAAAAAGAACTAGAACAAGCCTTGACAAGGCTAGCAGAAATTGAGCCCACTGGAGTAGTAGCTGGGCTCATTTATGAGAGTGAGGCAGAGGATACATACTGTGAGCACTGTGGCCAGCCTACTGGCTACGGTAAAGGCTTAGAGCCTAGCAGATATGATACGCTGGTATGCTCTACAGAGTGTGCTAGAGAACTTTTCCCTAATGACTATAACTGGAGCAAACAATGAAGAATATAACACTTAAAAATATTGGCGGCTGGGACCAGTTAATTTTGGCTGGCAAGTATTATGAAGAAAAGATAATTGAAAATGGCGAGGGACCAAGCGAGGTTCTAGTAAAGGTTGATTATAGGACCGGAAGCTGGCACAAGCCTACAACTTATTATTACAAAACTTCCGAGGGCTGGGCCTATGGCATTATGAAATTTGAGGAATACTGGGTCATTGGTGAACTTGGCTTTAATGATGAGCATGAGACCTGCGAAATGGAATCAGAGTTCGGCTCTGTTGATGTCCCTAGTGGCGAATGCTGGAACTTTCTTTATACTGGGCATATGTACTCATACCCTCATAAAGCAAGGACCCTTGCAGATGTGCTAGAGCTTTTAGGTGCTGTTGATGAAGAGACTGGCGAGCTTATGCCATTTTCAACAACTACCGCCTACAATAGAAAAATCCATGAAAAGGCAATGAATAACTGGGACTCTGTTTTGAGGCATAGAAATCATGGAAGAATTGAGCAAAGAGAAGAGGAATACCTACAGAGAAGCGGTAATATTTACTAGGCCCTAGGCCTGCCCTACCAAGCCCCTTAATTGGGGCTTTTTAGGTAATACAACTATGAGGATATAAAATGGCAACATTAAATGAAAACGGTACATTAAATAAAGATAAAGAAATTAAAGAGATTATTGATTTTTTTCTAGAAGACCCTAACGATTATGACTTGCGTTATGAATGGTCATTGAGACATATGATTAAACACAATATATGGCCGACTGAAATTTATGATTACATAGATGAAAAAATTTTCTGGAATGATAGACTACCAGCTGATGAGTATGAGGACTTAAGTCGCTATGACGCCATTATGAATGTTTATTTTTCTAATAGGCTGGCATTGAGGCATGAGTCACATTACAAACATTCCAGAGGTTAATTATGTATAAAAAAGATAATAAAATAATCGCAGATTTTTTACTGGCCAGCCCAGATAATTTAGTTCGTGGTTTTACATTTGTATTACTATCTATTCAACAACCCACCCAAGGCCTAGCAGATAAAATGTATGAGGTAGACCAGCAGGGCCCAGAATGTAGGCATTTAAATTATGGCTTAAAGCGTGCAGGCTTTGAGTATGTAGAAGCTCATAAACAAGCCATATTTGAGAGATTAACTGAATATGTAGCCTTAGGCCTTAATGATGTAGAAAATATCTCAAAAGCCCTGCTCTATGTTTACGATACACCAAACCTAGGAATGGTAAAAAGTGCATTTGTATTACAGCTACTAGGCTTTAATGTTTCCTGTATTGATAGTCATAACCTTAAACGCCTAGGCTGGAAACAATCTCAAGTAGCATTACCCAAGACCTTAAAGCATGAGTCCAAAATGCGAAAGATTAGAGCCTATGTATCCCAGACTCAACAAAAAGGGACCGCTTACTGGTGGGATAGCTGGTGCCATTATGTAGCAGGAAACATAGCCAATAAGAAATTGATTACAGGCCAGCAGGTTAGTAATTATCACATTGAGGCCATTTTACCCAAGGCCTAGGCATTACCCTACTAATAAAAGTCCCTAGAATCGAAGATTTCGAGCCCAGTTATCCAAGCTGGGCCATGATTTTCAATTATTTTCCATTTATTTTCATTTTTTGGGTTGACAATATTTATATAGTCGTGGTAAAATTCTTACCAGAAATTAAATAATAATACCAAGGAGGTAAAAATGTCGTTTAGAAAAATATTTACAGAAAATTTAGTAATTGAGGGATGGAGCAATTGTTGTGATTCCCCAATATATACGCCCAATACAGATGGGATAGGGCTTTGCTCACATTGTGGTGAGTGGGCTGAAATTGTACAAATTGAGGAGGATGATTCCGATGAATGATACTATAACAAAAGCAATTGAAAATGCAGAAGAAAGGGTCTATGCTAAATACAGACCAGTGATTGATTTAGTATATAAATTATATTGTGTACCCTCTCAATCAGATGAGACTATGGGACAAATATTAGTTAAACTGAAAGAAATTGGGCATGTGAATACAAGTGATATAGAAAATAATATTTTATTAAGGAGGTTAGATAATGAGTAAAGAAAAGACTGTAAAAATTATGGGTTATTTTGACAAGGAAGTTGAGAAAACCAAGGAACAATATATAAATATATGGATTGAGAATGCCTCTCTATCCAGACTGTGTATTTGTGATGGAGGTGAGGCCTTTGACCATACCTATGAGAAAGTAAATTTTCTTAGGGATGAGATAAAGAAACTTGCCGAGTTTAACTGGGATTATATGTACAAGGAGCAACATGGATAATTATACTAAAATGAATAGAGAAATCAATGACTTAGCCAAGAAACTATCTAAGATAGATAATACAGAGGCTAGAGAAAAGCTAACTTTTTTTGGACCAAAGAAAAGAGGTAGTAACCTTTCCGCTAGTGCTAGGGAAAATATTTGGCTTAGAAGTGGAGGATTCTAGTGGCTAGAAATATTCATAGAAAATATACCCTTGCTGATGGGTCTATTGTAACCATTGACCAGATTATGAAAGCCACAGGGCTTAGTTTTGTGGGTGCTTATAGTAGACTTAGGCGTTCAGCCCAGCCAGAATATATTTTTGCTAAAATGGGTAATGGAGGAAAACCTCTTGAAACCCATATTAAGACTTGGAAGAATGAGCCAGACGAGATTATTGCAGGAATTCAGCACAAAGCAAGTTGGATGGATGGTACACTAATAACTCATGCTGGCCAGCCTTTAGATAGGCATGGTCTTGTGATGTCTAACAGGGACTTAAGGTCTCTGGCAGACTACAGGAAAGAAATGCGTCAGAAATGGCGTAAAGAAAATAATATACTAAATATGGAGGTAGAAGAATGAATGGATTTGGATGGTTAGGTAAACTTGAGCAGGAAATTATAAGAAAAAATAAAGTAAAGAAAGCCCTGCATAAAGAAATAATGGATAAAATAGAACAACTTAGGGCCCTTGAAGTTGATTTGAAAGAGACAGTTGATAAGGCCCTGTCAACAGGTCAGCCCAGTAGAGAGGATGTTGAATGGGATTTGCTGGATAAACGATTGAATGGAGGAAAATGATGGATGCAATGCAAACACTTAGAGAAATAGGAATGAATGTTTATGATGGCTCAGATATTGAGTTCTTTATGAAATATGGTATAACATTACATATGTTAATGGGCCAAGAGGCTATACCAGAAGAAACACTTAAGAAAATAAAGGAGGATTTTAATGAAAAGATATGATATTAATGGTATACCTTATACCTATGAAAATAAGGATGAACTGTCCTTTGGCACAGACTTTGAAGATAGTTGGGGCAGAGCTATGGCATACGCCCACCATGTAATGACTACGCCAGAGTTTGAGCAAGATATGAAAGAATGGTTAGATAAAAAGGATTAATTTTAATTGCATAACATAAAATAGTTGGTACAATATATCTATGTATGGTTGCTATGAAGTTGTTAAGTATATATATACTACTAGTAATTCATACATAGATATTCTTAGTATTTCTAAGAGTGCATTAAGTTTTTACTTCCATTTTTCTTAATGCACTTTTAGTAGTATTAAGCTACTAGGTGGCCCAGCCTTTGGGTAGAATGTTAACTATAAAGGAGTTAAATATGAGTGAGATGTTACCACTAACAGGTGAAGTTGTTTTTAATAAGCTAATTACACCAGATGTCTTTATGGGTACAAGTAAGTACACACTTACAATTGCCTTAGATAAGGATGGTAAGAAACTAGCAGAGAAGAACGGTCTTAAGACTAATGATTATGAGGGTAAGACACAGATTACTTCTAAGCGTAAGATAGACTTTGGCCAGCCTAAGGTTTATAATGCTGACAAGGAGGAAGTTGATGCCTCTCATGTATCTTTATTTGGTGATAAGGTTACAATGCTAGTCAAGAAAGGTAAAGCACCTTATGATGCTTACACATACCTAGAGAGAATCCGAGTGGATGAAAAGGCTGAGGGTGTGGAGGAGTATGACCAAAGTGAGTTCTAACTGGTCATAAAGTCATGGGCTACTATCATGGTAGCCCTTTTAATTTAAAGTAAGGGAGCAAAATGGATAATAAATTAATCCGAAAGGAGCAGTGCCCAGACTGTGCAAAGATGGGAAAAGATACAAAAGGTGATAACCTTGCTGTCTATGATGATGGCCAAACTCATTGCTATGCTTGTGGCACACATAGTCATATAACGCATACTAAAAAACCAATGCAAATAAAAGACTCTAGCTGGATGAAACACTACAGAGGGGATTACTATTCTCTTCCAGATAGAAAGCTAAGGGCCGAGACCTTAGAGAAGTATAAGGTAAAGTGTGAGAAGAATAGCAAGGGTGATATTATTAAACATCATTATCCTTATCACAATCAAAGAGGTGATATGGTGGGTATTAAGACTAGGACCGTAGAGAATAAAGCATTCCGAGGATGGGGCGATACTAGTAATACTAATATGTTATTTGGTCAGAACTTATTTAAGGCGGGAGGAAAATTTCTTACCATTGTAGAGGGTGAATTGGATTGTTGCTCGGCCTATGAAATGTTTGGTAGTAGATGGCCTGTTGTTTCTATTAACAATGGTGCCAACTCTGTATCAAATATAAAAAATAATTTAGAGTGGATAGATTCTTTTGAGACTGTGGTTATATGCTTTGATGATGATGAGGCAGGCAGAGATTCAGCTAAACAGGTGGCACCTATACTCGGTCCAAACAAATGCAAGGTGTTAACATTAGCCAAACATAAGGATGCAAGTGATTACTTAGCCAATGGGGATAGTAAAGCATTCTATGATGAATGGTGGAATGACGCTAAGGAATATACAGTCAGTGGTGTAGCTACTATCGAAGAGATGAGAGAGGCGTTACTGGATTATAAGAATACAGAATTAGTACCACTTCCAGATTCATTCGGCAACCTAAATGAGATGATGCGTGGAGGTATAGCTAAAGGTGAGTTAGTATCTATTGTTGCACATACTAGTATTGGTAAAACTACTATACTTAATGAATTAATTTACCACTTTGCCACAAAAACCAATGAAAGGATTGGATGTTTCATGGTAGAGGATAATATAGATGAGACAATAAGAAAGGTAGTTAGTGTACACACAGCAGAGAACTTACAACTTGTCAAGCCAACAGAATTAAATGTGGATGTCATCATGGAGTCTGCTATAGATATTGGATTCGGCTCAAAGATACAGCTACATAATGATGGTGGTGGTAGTATTGATATTGATGAAATGTTTTCTAAGATAAGATACTTTGTAAAGGGATTAAATTGCGGTATTATATTAGTGGACCCATTGCATACTGCAATCAAGAATTTAAGCAACGAGAATATCGAAGAGGTTATGGATAGATTTATTAAGCTATGCAAAGAGACTAAATGTGCAGTCATACTTAGTACGCATACAAGAAAGCCAGATGATGGCTCTCATCCTCACAAGATTAGCGAGTATGATGTGAAAGGTAGTGGAGCAATACCACAGGCCTGCCATACAAATATATTATTCTCTAGGGATAAACTGGCTGAAGATGAGTACACAAAGAACTCAACAAGGATAAGGGTACCTAAGCTAAGAAGAACTGGACAGACTGGTGAAGCTGGATGGGCATACTTTAACCCAGAAAAAGCTAGGTTAGAGAAAGGAATCAATCCAGATATGGGAGGGTCGGATGCCTCAGACTTTTAGTTGTGACATAGAGACTGATGGTATTGAGGCTACTACAATTTGGTGCGTGTGTGTGCAGGATACATACTCTCAAGAGACAAAGGTATTCTATAAGGCTGAGGAGTTTAAGGAATGGCTGGAGGATAGGAGCATATGTCATACCCTAGTCTTTCACAATGGCATAGCTTTTGATGTGCCTGTGCTGGAAGAGCTTTGGGGCATAGATTTTAAGGATGTCTTTATACATGACACTCTTTTATTGAGCCAGCTGGACAATCCAAGAAGAGAGGGTGGTCATTCATTAGCTAACTGGGGTGAGTACCTAGACTATCCTAAAGGGGAGCATGAAGACTGGTCCAAGCTCAGCACAGAGATGGTAGATTATTGTATTACAGATACAGAAATAACTAGCAAAGTATATAAGATACTAATGCAGAAAGGATTAAGTAAGGATGCTATTGAACTAGAGTATTCTACTAAAAGGCAGTGCTCAGTACAAGAAAAAAATGGGTGGCTATTTGATGAGCATGGTGCTATGCATTTGCAACAAAGGGTTAATGATGACCTAAGAAAAGCAGAGCAGGAAGTACATAAGACTTTTGCACCTTTACCTGTATGGGTTAGTAAGAAACCAGTAGATAATAGATTTAAAGCAGATAATACAAGGACAAAATATTACCAAGATGAGGTGGACCTTGGTTGTTATACTAATGATGATGAAGACTATGGGTATTGGACTTATCCAGAATTAAATTTAGGTAGCAGGCAACAGGTAGGTAGGCACCTTATGCATTATGGTTGGAAGCCTAGTATATTTACAGAGACCGGTAAGCCTAAGGTGGATGAGTCTACCCTTAAGGATGTAGATATTCCAGAGGCACAGCTGATAGCTAGATACTTAATGCTACAGAAAAGACAGGGCCAGATTAAAGGATGGCTGGATGCTCTGGATGAAAGAACTGGTAGAATACACAGTCGAGTTCATACTATGGGCACTGTCACACACCGTATGTCTAGTAGTAATCCAAATTTACAGCAGGTTACAGCCAGTGGTAAAGAGTATGGCCCAGAAATGAGAGCATTATTTACTGTACCAGAGGATAAGGTACTCGTTGGTGCTGACTTATCTGGTCTGGAACTTAGATGTCTAGCACACTATATGAATGATAAGAATTACACAAAAGAAATATTAACTGGTGATATACATACAGCCAATCAAAAATCAGCTGGTCTGGATACAAGGGATAAGGCTAAGACATTTATATATGCATTCTTGTATGGTGCAGGTGATAAGAAGATAGGTAGTATTGCAGGTGGCGGTATAGAAGAGGGCAAGAGACTTAAAGAGAACTTCTTGAATAATACACCAGCCTTAAAGAAGCTAAGATACAGGGTTAATAAGGCATCTGATAAAGGATACTTGAATGCTTTGGATGGCAGGAAAATTAGGGTTAGGAGTGAGCATGCATCCCTTAACTTCCTGCTCCAGAGTGCTGGTGCTATCATAGCTAAGAGAGCTTGGGATATTTTCCATGGTCTTGCACAATATGAGGGGCTGAAGTACAAGCAGATTGGTGTCATACATGATGAGATTCAGATTGAATGTAATCCAAATGATGCAGACTATATTGGCATGCTTATTGTAGATGCTATGAAAGAGACAACAAATTATTATAAATTAAACTGTCCAATAACTGGGGAGTACAAGATAGGGAGGAGCTGGAATGAAACGCACTGACTGGGTAGTCGAGAGTTTGAAAAATAATGTATGTGCCCCAGATTTAACTGAGAAAATGGCATACAAACTTGCTGATAGATATACTAATATAATAGGGTATGATGATGTTGAAGTATATCGAGAAGAATCTTTGTATAGTATACTAGGAGGCGATGGTATTAGTCCTGTGTATATGTCAGAGGGTACTTGGGTAAATTCAGATGGGAGCCTTTCAGATGACTAGTAGTAATGAATTTAAAGTACAATGGAATGAGAATAGGAAGAAAGACAGCATCAATCCAGAGCATTACACTCAAGGAATAGAATGTATTGACTACATTACTTCAAAGAATATGAATTTTCTAGAGGGTAATGTGGTAAAATATGTAACTAGATATAAGATGAAGAATGGATTAGAAGATTTAAAGAAAGCACAATGGTATTTGAATCGGCTAATAGAAATTACAACAAGAGAGGAGTAAGAAAGTGGAAAAGACAATAGAAACATTAATACCAGATGTGTATAAGGCAATGAAGTCCAAGGATTATTCTGGTGACTTAGGCTCAATAGCTATGCAAGCAGGTCGTGAAGTAGAGGAGGCAATTAAGAATGCCTTTGAGCCTTACGAACAAAAGAGCGACTTAAGAATGTCTAGCATTGGTCGTTGTGAAAGGGCACAGTGGTATGCTGTGAAAGGGTACACACCGGAGGAAATTGAGGGGAGTGTGTACCTTACCTTTCTACAGGGTCATGTGCTTGAGGCTGTACTTGTAGCCTTAATTAAATTAGCAGGACATACTGTTGAGGACCAGCAAAAGAAACATACTGTTGAGGGTGTTAATGGCTCACAGGACTGCACTATTGATGGTGAGTTAGTAGACATTAAGACAGCAAGTGCATGGTCATGGGATAACAAGTTCACACCTACCGGTATAGCAGATGATGGCTTCGGTTACATCAAGCAGTTATCAGCCTATGGTAAGAATGACAATAGGAAGCATGGATATTTCCTAGCTTTAAATAAAAATAAATCAACTCTTAAATTATGTAAGCAAGAGCTAGAGCAGGATGTTGATACTTTTATTGTTGACTTAAAAGATAAGATGGAATCTGACACACCACCAATGAGAATAGCAAAAGCTACTACCCTAACTAAGCAAGGTGACGAGAAGTTATGTATGACTTGTTCATTCTGTAACTTTAAGAATGATTGTTATGGAAGTCTAATAGCCAAACCTATTCCATCTGGTAAGATAACTAATTATTTTGTTGACAATACAGGAGCAAGTTTTTGAAACAACTACCAGAACTAAAGGCTTACATAGCAAAGACATATGACACTTGTTTAATATGTGATGAGCTAGAGATAGAGCCAGAAGATTTACTAGATGCATTTGAAAATAAATTAATAGAAAAGAAAGATAGATTTCTAGAAGACTTTGAGGAGACATGATGGGTACAGAATATTTAATATTAAGTAGCATACTAATACTGGCAGGTGCTGTTGTAGTTTACTTTACAAATAAGCAGGCATATGAAAGAGGTATTACTACTGCTGTATTACTACATAGGAATGGTAGACTAAAGTACCATGATTATTATGATAAAGATGGTGAAAGAATGGTTGATATTGACATTTCACCAATGGATGATGAAGAATAAAAAACATCCTATTATAAACAAACTTAAGTACGCCCTAAGACATGACAGGCTTTGGCATACAAAAACAATTACTAACAAAAAGAAAGAACAAAAAAAGAGAGGAGACTATATTGAACACACTACCAAATGATTACCAAAATTTTATAGCACTTAGTAGATATGCTAGGTGGTTGCCAGAAAAGAATAGAAGAGAGACATGGAAAGAAACAGTAGCTAGGTACTTTGACTTTATGGAAGTACACTTGAAAGAGAATACTAACCAAGAGCTGATACCCAAGACAAGAAAAATACTAGAGGATGCAGTATGTAATCTAGAAGTTATGCCGAGCATGAGAGCTTTGATGACAGCAGGCAAGGCACTAGCAGATAATAATATAGCAGGATATAACTGTGCCTATCTAAGCGTTGACCATCCAAAAGCATTTGATGAAGCCTTATATGTATTAATGCATGGCACTGGTGTTGGCTTTAGTGTTGAGAGACAATTTGTTAACAAGCTACCAGAGGTACCAGAAGAAATGGTAGATGTTGATGATGTTATTGTTGTACAGGATAGTAAAGAGGGCTGGCAATCTGCATTTCGTAAGCTGATTGCCTATCTTTATGATGGTGAGATGCCTAAGTGGGACTTCTCAAAGATTAGACCCAAGGGTGCAAGGCTTGCTACCTTTGGAGGCCGGGCCAGTGGACCAGAGCCTTTACTAGATTTGTTTCACTTCTCTACTAATTTGTTTAAGGATGCAGTAGGTAGAAAATTAACTAGCTATGAGGCACACCGTATGATGTGTAAGATAGCAGAGGTAGTTGTAGTAGGTGGAGTTAGGCGTAGTGCATTGATTTCCCTAAGTAATTTAACTGATGAGCGTATGCGTAATGCTAAGAGTGGTCAATGGTGGTCCGATACACCAGAGATGGCCTTAAGTAATAATAGTGTATGCTATACAGAGAAGCCGGATATTGGAATATTTATGAAAGAATGGACTTCTTTATATGAATCTAAATCTGGTGAGCGTGGTATCTTTAATAGAGAATCAGCAATTAAGCAAGTAGCTTCTATTGGTAGAAGAGATAGCGACCATGACTTTGGTTGTAATCCATGCAGTGAAATCATCCTCAGAGATGGCCAATTTTGCAACTTAACAGAGGTAGTGGTACGGGCAGAAGACACACAGAGAGATATACTCCGTAAGGCAAGATTAGCCACCACCCTAGGCACATTTCAAGCAAGTCTTACAAACATAAAAAGACTTAGGCCGAAATGGGTTAAAAATACAGAAGAAGAATCCCTATTAGGAGTCTCATTAACTGGTATAATGGATAATAGTTTTATGAATGGCTCTGTGGACAAGGAAGCCTTACCTAAATTCCTTGAGAAAGTTAGAAAGGAAGTAGTTGAAATTAATGCTCATTGGTCAGAACTACTAGGCATTAACCAAGCTACTGCTACTACTGCTATTAAACCTAGTGGTACAGTCAGTCAGTTAGTGGACAGTGCTAGTGGCATACATACTAGACATAATGACTACTACTTTAGAAGAGTTAGAGCAGATGCTAAGGACCCTATTGCACAGTTAATGGAGGACCAAGGCATCCCTTGTGAACCAGATGTAATGAAACCTAATAGTGTTAAAGTGTTTACATTCCCTATGAAAGCTCCAGATGGTGCTGTATTAAGGAATGATAGGACTGCTATTGAACAGTTGGAACTGTGGCTTACATATCAAAGACATTACTGCGAACATAAACCAAGTGTTACTGTAAGCGTTAGAGAACATGAATGGATGCAGGTAGGTGCGTGGGTATATGAGCACTTTGATGAGGTGAGTGGCGTTAGTTTCTTACCACACTCGGACCATTCATATCAACAAGCACCATATGAAGATTGTAGTAAGAAAGAATATAATGAACTGGCTAAGAAAATGCCTAAGTCTGTTGACTGGGAATTGATTAGTCAGTATGAGCTAACAGATATGACAGTAGGTACGAAGACATTGGCATGTACTGGTAGTGTATGTGAGTTAGTTGACTTAGTTGAAGAGGAAAGGGAAATAGAATGAATACAATATTATTAATAATAGTTTTGCAAGTTATTGTTATTAGCTTAACAGGCTGTAGTATGATTGAAGAGAAGATGCAACACTTACAATGTCACGCACCTGTTGACTCATCCTTATGTGTGGGGTGGAAAGTATGAGAGTAAGTTTAATGCGAAAGCTATGGAAAGAAAAGGTAGAGGTGCCTGCTCTAGAGAAAAAGATAGACAAAATCCTCAAGGCGATAGATGTTAAACTAAAAGAAAGGAGTAAAGATGTTAGAGAAAATTAAGAATGGTGCCGATGGTGCTATAGATGTAGGTATTAAGTTGATTAGCTTATCAATTGTATTACAGATTATCTTTGGTTCAAAGGTAGCATTCCTTACAGGAAATGTAATTGGTTCTATACTTGATATAGTTTGGACTCTTGGTAATGCAGGCCTAGCAGGCATAATCGCAGCCGGTATTATTTGGAAACTACTCGATAAAGACATCACGAGTGGAGGCAAGTAAGCCAATCAAAAAACCTAGTGGTCTTGTTCAACTAGACAAGACTGCTAGACTATACAAAGAATTACAAAAGAAAAAGAAAGAGCCTAATCCAAGACTTTGGAAATCCGACTGGAGGAAATAATGAAGCATAAAGGTATATTACCACTGCCTGTATTTAGTAAAGGTAGAGGTGAGAAGAAGAGGGAGCTCATGGTTAGTCTAAACAATTTCTTTCCAATGCATTACATACAAAAGAATAATGTAAAGCAAGCATACCATGCAACAGTGAAAGAATGGGTAAAGACATTGCCCAAGTACAAGACAATACAACCAACCTACAAACTATTTTTTAATAACAAACGAAAGAAAGATTTAGATAACTATACATTCCCTATGCATAAGTTTCTTATGGATGCTTTAGTAGAGAATAATATAATTGAAGATGACCACTATGAATATGTTACCAAGATTACTACAGAGTTTGGTGGCCTAGATACGGACAACTATGTTGTCGTAGAAATAAAAGGAGTAGAGCATGGGACTGAACAAGAGTAAGGATATAAAAGAGATGCGTAAGTTTGATGTTGACCTAGAGTTTGGTCAGCAGTGGGAAGAACATATAGATGAAATGTTTTCTGGGGCTAAGACTTGCGAGATAAAAACAGAGAGGGATAAGTGGGCGAGTACAGGTAACATCTGTATCGAGATTGAAAGCTATGGTAAGCCATCTGGGTTGACCAGTACAGAGGCAGAGCTCTGGGTACATAACTTGGTAAAGGATGGTGAGTTGTGCTGTAGTCTAGTCTTTAATACTGACAAGCTAAGAGAAGTAATGAAAAAGATGGAGCCATATACTGTCATGGGTGGGGACCATAGGGCCTCTAAACTATATTTAGTTAATATAGCTAAGTTGTTATCTGCGGTTTCTTCCTAATTGCTGTCGCTTCTTAGTTTGTCTTCTTCGCTCTAAAATTCTTTCCCAGTCTGCTTGGTACTGACCATCAGCGTCATAACCTCGCTGTAAGTAAGAATCACTTATTGCACCCTCATCAACTAAGACAGCTGTACCATCTTTCCTCATGCCCCAATTTCTAGCGGCTATGAAATCAGCCCATACTAAGTCATAATCCATAAACTGTTCTAATCCCATTTCTGTCATTGTTTCTTGAAATTTTGAAGTTCTATTCTTGAAATCATCATATGTAATTTTATCAAATCGCCACTGTTTTTTACCATCCTTAACATAATTAATGCGTTTATTTTTAAACAGAGGTGCTAAGAACTTAAATACAGCTATGTCGTTTCGTGGAACATACTCCATTATTACATAATCTTTTCCAATTTCAAATACTGTCGGCCAGTGTTCATTGTTTCTAAGGTAATACTCATTTGCCAAAGCATTTTGTGCCAGTCCTCTTTTTGTCCTTGCAACCTTAACAACTTTATCTGGACTTATTCTGTATACAGCTCTATCGCCCCCGCCCCTCATTTTTGGAAACTTACTTAAATCTGGTATCCTCTCTTGAAGTATAACATCGTGGTTATTGGTGTCAATATAATCAGCCCTATCATTAAACTTAGTGAAAGCCATACTCTCATTTAGGAGTGCACTGTGAGGAGTTTCTTCTATTAATGGTGGAGCTTTGATGAAACGCTGTCCCTCTCCAACTCCATCCTTAGTGCTGGCCATTAATAGAGGGCCTACTTGCACTACTTCTGGAGACCTTAAAATCTTTTCCCCTGTCTTTTTAATATAGAAGTAACCATATCTGTGAGGATTCATTCCTACTTCTACCCAGTCATTACTAGCTAAGGCTTCTTCAGCCATTCTTTTAGCTTCTACCGCGTCTACATCTATCCAAACACCCTGCATAGTAGCAAAGGGAGACTTAGGCTTTATTCCTGCGGCAATATTATTAGACGCTTTAGAGAACTCTCCAAACTTAACACCTTGTAATACAGCAGATTTAGCATACCCTCTTACGGAATTATCCATATTATGTACTGTAACTATCCAAGTGTTTGTATCCGTGTAAGCTGGTATATCTAATCTAGCCCTTACTTGAGTTCCCTCATCAATTCTTATAAATCCTGGTCCGCCATCCTTTCTTATTAATCCTTTAGTAGCTTTATCTTTTAAAGCCATAATCATTTTTTGGAATGTAGGTATCTCTTGTACCTCGCCTAGCGTTTCAATAGGCTTCTTCAGAATAATTTCTCGTGCCCATTCAACATCCTCATCTAAATTAATTCCATTTTCTACCTTATTTTTAGCCATGGACTTTAATTCTTTTGGCTGTATAAATTCATTCTTAGGACTCTGTTTCCTACCGGCATTTATTATTCCCGGAGTTAATGTCCAACCAGCTAATAGATTAGAATATTTAGAGGCTGTTGATTTAGCTAGTGCATCAGTTCGTGGCTTCACCTGTTCTACTGGCATTGCTTCCCAAATAGCCGCCACTAATCCATACCCTCTACCAAGAGGTCTAAAGAATCCTGCATATCCGGCATCTTGAATTAGCTGTGATAGGAGGTCATTCCTAGATTTCATATCCATAGGAGGAATATTCCTCTCTTGAGCAATTCTCTTTACTTCGGCTCCAAAAAATTCTGGGTCTGCTTCTATGTCATATATTCTATTGGCAGGTATTTTAGCAATGTACTCATTTTGACCTAGTCCATTCTCTTTCTTATAGCCAAGAGGATGTCCAACATTTAAACCAAAAGAACTAAAGGGTATTGCTGGTTGTCCTTGCCTAAAATTTTCACGCCTTAAACCAATCGTTTTACCGTCTCTCATCTTATCCATATAGGATGGGTCAAGCTGTACTAATCCATTTTCACCACTCCAATGGTGCATTACTATATTACCATCCTCATCTGGGATAGGCTTTCTTCCGTCTCTTGCTGTAATAAATTCGGCTGAAAGTACCTTGTCGTAATGGTCTAATCCCCTCTCAATATCATCTTGAGAAAAGATTGTTCTAGCGTGTTTTGCTTCTAAGTTTGAAAACCCATTGCTTGGCCCCATCCCACATTTTCTAGGCATCCTTAATCCTCCTTAAATGCTTCAGCACCAAGAGCACCAACAGTAGCTCTTAATATAATATCAAAGAATTGTTCTGGTGTTTCAGCTAATGTTTCAGCCAATCCATTTCCATATAATGATTTTAAGAAGTCATCAACTATACTAACAGCAGGTCCACCAACATATCCAGATAAAGATGTCTCACCTATTAGCGGTACACCTATTGCAGATACTAAATCAATAGGGCCATGGTCTCTCTCACTACCACGAATCTCATCTTTAATAGCCATAGCCATAGCACCTAGAGCTAAAGC
>Ga0098052_1001155_pt1 | contig 16682 bp, 25 predicted proteins | sample 15_taG_FD_81591 | JGI IMG/M metagenome (GOLD analysis project Ga0098052, IMG submission 81591) | Marine viral communities from the Subarctic Pacific Ocean - 15_ETSP_OMZ_AT15312 metaG | ecosystem: Environmental > Aquatic > Marine > Oceanic | place: Pacific Ocean | collected 2015-01-18 | reverse complement strand
GAAAATTTTAAAAATGCCCTTGAGATTATAGAAACCTTTACCAAGGGTGGTTATGATGACGTTATAAAGAAATATATCGAATACATTGAAGCTGATGGTGATCCATCTTCATATGAAGGCCCATTCCCAACTAAATCAACTGGGGCCAAATATGGTACAAACTCTAAAGCTGTATTAGAGGTGTTGACAAGTAACTGGATTTTGATTGAACCCGGGTCATCCCCTAAAGCAAAAAACTTTGCATTAAATATTCTTGGAAAGTCTAAACACCCTACCATAGATGTTTGGTCGGCCAGAGCTTGGCAAAGAAGGTCTGGAGGAAAAAGGGTTCCAGTACAAGCAGAACAAGGAGTAACGGGAAAATATTCAGCAGATGGTGAATCTATGACCGGTCAGTTCGGAGTCGGTGGGGATGGCTATAGATATGCAGAACAAAAACTACACGAGATGGGTATTGAAGGTTTTGAGGGGACTCAAGCTATTGACCTTCAAGCAGTGGATTGGTTTTTAGAAAAAGAGTATTGGACCGAAAGTAACTGGACTACTGTCTCTGGTGAAGGTGGAAGTTTTGAAGATAATCTTATAGTTGAATATCGTCCTAAGTATAAAGGTGGTGGAACAAAACCACGGGACTATGATAGGCATCAAGTAGGTCATTCAATCCAGCAATCTGAAGAACCAACAAAAGTTAATATTGAAAAAGCCAGAGAACGCTTAAAAGCCGTTGCGTCTAAGGATGATAATATCCGTGTTATTCGCTATGAAGACTCTAAGGGCTTGTATACATATTTAGATGATGCTGGGAAGGTTATTCCAGATCAAGAGAAATCATTTGATACAGAGCTAACGGTAGAAAAAGGCCACGTTCCAGTAGAGCTTTTTAATGAAATATTAAAAATATCTAAAGAGAATAATCAAATTGACACCTTCTTTTCAAGGGTATTAAAAGAAAAGGAAGTCAGTGAAAATGCTCGTCCGGGGATAGAAGTTGAATTTAAAAATCCTTTAAGTGAATCTGAGGTTGAAGATATTGTTTCTTTTATTCGTGATCGTGGTCACGATGGATTCACACTATCCCGTGAGAAGAGAACTGAAGAGGGGCTTTATACTGGGATTCGATTACAAATAATTCCAGAGATAACCGCACGATATGATATGGAATTTAGAGAGTCATTAAAAGACCCTAAATTTTTAGATAATTATATTAAAGAAAAGAGGGCTGAACTAGAAGATGTAGCCCGTGAATTAAGAAAAAGAAATGATATAGAAGCGTCATACTTTTATAATTATATTACTGAGGTAGTTGGAAAGGAAAATATAGATGATTACATACAAAGAACATCTCAAAGAACTGGAAGCCAGATATGGCAAGGACGATCCATTCGTGAAGGAACGCAGAATGCAATTCAACGCTATGAAGAAGCAGAGCGAAAACTCAGACCGCCTACTGACCGGGACAGTAAACTCCAAGAAGAAATAAATGAGTACAGATCCCAAGAAAACGAATCAATCAAGTTCCAAAAACTCTCCGACTCCAGTGACCTACCCGGTATTGGAGGAAGTGTGGGTGTGGGGGTCGGAAAACGTCACTCCACTAGAGCCCTTAAAGAAGGCGAGTTTACCCGACAAGAAATAAGATACCGTAAGTACGGTTCCCTTAAATTTTTCAAAGGCAAAGAAAGAGTAGAGACTGCTGAAGATGTTGCCTATATATTCCGACAATTAGAATCTGAAAATGTTGAACACGCATTCTTCCTCGGTATTGATGCTGAAGGAAGACCGCACGTATTACATCATACGACGGGGACAATTAATGCCTCTGCTGTTTATATAGAGTTGGTCCACGATTTCATCGACCGCTTTGGTGTAGAGCGTTTGTGGTTTGTGCATAACCATCCGTCCGGAAATCTAAATGCCTCTGCCGGTGATGTTGCTACGTATGGCCGACTCCAAAAAGCTCTCCCTAAAAATGTAACTCTAGAAGACGGGGTTATAATGAATCTTCGGGATGGGAAATACGGGACCTTCAATGAGACTCTAAACAAGTCAGTGGGGACCGGTGATCTTACAGCGTATAAGGGGGAGGGGATTCCTTTAAAAGCGTATGAGTTTGGACGAAGAGTATTTAAGAAAGATGTTAATGTAGATGAAATTCAAATTAATAGCTCTAAAGATGTAGCATCATTTCTATCCGCATCCAGATTTAGTAGTGGCGATAAGCTTCAGATATTGGTATTAGATAACCGGCTTGGCGTACAGTCAAGGTATATACTGACCAGTAATATGAAAAATAGTGAGGATATGCTTAATGAGATTAAGGTCCTAACTAGTAGATCTGGTGGTAAGGGTGTAATATTGGTAGGAAATAAATCAACTCAAGAAGTTCAAGATTTCCTCGCCACAGCAAATCTAAAAAAAGACTTAAAGACTTCCGGGATAGCTCTTCTCGAATATATATCCACTGAATCTATTGGAGACCCATCTAAACTTAGAAACCGTTTTTATAAGTCTGCTAAGGATGAAGGCTGGAAAATCAGTGAACCCTCTCCTAAATTAGAAAAAAGAGTTAAAGAATTAGAAGATCAAATCTCCCAAGAGAACCGACTGGTCCGTAGGCGTGAGGCCACCATCATTAAAGGTAAAATCAAATCCCTTTTAGAAGGCCACCGATTAGGATCTCAAGAAACTAAAAAAGAATTAACAGCTCTTAAGAAAGAGATCTCCGCATACGCCAAAAAGAATTTACCTAAAAATGAAATGACTCGTGGGCAAGTTGGTCCATTACTTACCGCTATTGCTAATGCATCTAAATTAGAGGATGTTGAGAAGGCATTCAAGCGTATTCACGAGATCACAACTAAAGTCCACAAAAAGCAAATTATTAAAGGTATCAACAAGCTCCTTAAGAAGTATAGGCCCAAAAAGATTAAAGGAGTCACTAAGGCCAGTACGCTTACCGCTGATGAGCACAAACAACTAAACGATATTAGATCTATTATCAAAATGGGTAAGGGTGAAGCCGAGTCTACAATGGAAGAAATGTTTACCCGATTAACCCAGTCTGAAATAGAGGACACTGGAATAGAAGAGGTAATCTATCTAGTAAACAAATTCGCTGATCTAAAAAGTAAAACTGAATTACAAATGATCGATGCGTTTACGGAATTAAAACACATCATTGAAAACGGACAAACAAAGCGAGCTGTAATAGAGACCAATCGTAGGCTTAGAGTGAGCAATATTATTGGGAATGCATTGGAAGTTATTACTGGCGGTGAAGGAATAAGGTCTCAAGCTAAACTTAAATCACTAGGGAAAGAAGAGCCGGCTGGTTGGTTAAGACAATTTGACAATCACAACCTTGGCTGGGAATGGGTACTGGATAAAATATCTAAAGATAACTCAGACACCTTGGGATCAATGCTCAACAAACGCTTTGGTGGAATAGTTTCTGAATCACGAAATATGGAGAATAAATCTCTACGGGAATTGGAAGAATCTTTTACTCAAAAGCTAAACGGTATCTACGGCAAAAAAGGATATGGCCTACAAAAAGAACTAGACAAAAATACCGTCTCTGAAAAGACCGGGGCTTTTATTGAAGAAGATGGAAATAAAATTGAATTAGAATTAAGCCAGAACGAGGCCTATAAGATCTGGCAGTTATACCAAGACACGAGTCTCCACGATACGTTTGAGGCTATGGGATACACCAGTGAGACTATCAATGCTCTAGAGAGCTATATACATCCAGCGGTAATGGGCTGGGCCAAATGGCAGATCGAAGAGTTCTACCCAGAGTATTACAAGTCTGTGAACGAAGTATTCCGTCGAGTCTTTCATATCGATTTGCCTTTCAATTCTAAATACACCCCCGTATCTAGGGATGTTAAGGGTGATACTTTAGATGATCAACTCCTACAAAACAACAACCAGTACGCCAGCGTATTAAATGGTCATCTAAAATCACGGGTTAAAAATACAGAGCCTCTTAAAATTCTAGATGGGGATGAGGTTTTATTACACCACATTGTCCAGATGGAACACTTTAAACATTGGGTGGAAACTATCCGTGAACTACGAGGAACTTTGGGTAGCAGAGAGGTCCAGAAAGCAATCCGCCAGCACCACGGTCCAGACATCCAGAGAGTGCTTAGTAAATTTATAGATGACTTTGCGAGGGGTGGAATAGATCGAGCAATGACCCTTAAAGCAATGGATAAAATTAGAGGTAATTTTACAAAGGCTGTAATTGGACTTAACCCCGTACCGTTTATTAAACAGCTTACATCAATACCAGCATACGCAATGGATATGCCAGTTAAAGATTTTACTACTGGGATATTAGATTTCTTTACTAACCCAATTAAATGTATCAACATACTATCTCAGTCTGAGATGATTAGGGCCCGGTATAAGAAGGGATTTGAAAGAGATATAATTCTAGCCCTCAAAAAAGGATCAGCAAAGAAACTCTCAAACGCACCCTCGTTTTCTGATGCTGTGATGTTCCTCACAAAACTAGGCGATAAATCCGCTATTATGGTTGGTGGGTGGGCTATGTATAAGTATGAATATAATCGCCTTAAAGAGGCTGGGATGACCCACAGTGAGGCACATAAGCGTGCACTAAAGAGATTCGAGACTTCCACTAAACGATCACAGCAAGCCGGAGATACTGAGGACCTAGCAAGCATTCAAAGAATGGGGTCATTGGCTAGATTATTTACAATGTTTATGACAGCCCCTAACCAGTATTTCAGATCACTATCTGCTGGCCTTCGTAATATAAAAAACAAAAGAGGGTCTAGGTCTAAAAACATAAAACGAATTATCATTGCTCAATTTCTTTTACCAATGCTATTCCAGTTTGTCGCAGATGGATTAAAGTTTAAGAAAAAGAAACAAGCAATAGCTTCGGTATTGGGAAGTTTTAAAGGTCTATTAATTGCCGGTAATTCACTAGACTGGATATTAGCGTATACCTTTGGGGCAAAGTATTCCTACCAAGCCACCCCATTAGAAAGTACCGTTTCTAAAACCGGGTATGCTACTAGAAAACTATTAGATATTTTCAAAGCCATTAATGAGGATGAGTTAAAATTAGAAGATGTAATGGACTTTGCGGATGATGTGCTTAGTGTTGGATCAAAGTTCGTTGGTATACCTTACGACCCCGTAAAAAGAGTTGCTACTGGTGTAGAGGAATATATCTCAGATGAAGATCCAAGATGGCAAAGAGCTGTGGGCTATTCAGAACACGCACTTGATGATGGTGAGAAAAAGAAAAAACAAAAACCTCTCATTAAGATTAAGCGACCTAACCGTAGAAAAATAAAGGCGTATGGAAGATGAAGTCCGATATAAAAAAAATAATAGATGATGTACTTAATATGCTCAGTATGTATTCCCCGGAATCTGCTGATCTAGTTTACCGGACCGGGATGGTGGAAAGTGGCTATAGACGGCTGACCCAAATTAAAGGACCAGCTCTCGGCTTCTTCCAAATAGAACCAGCAACCTTAAAAGACTGTTGGGATAACTATATTGTCTATCGTAAAGACCTAATGGCCAAGGTATATGAGCTAGGATTTAGGGAAAATGATATGGATTTCTGTCTACTCACAAACATTGCACTACAAGTTGCATTCTGTAGGATCAAGTACCGTCGGGACCCAGAGCCAATCCCAACCAAGATAGAGAGCCAAGCCGTATATTGGAAGCGGATATATAATGGACCCGGCAAAGGGACGGTAGAAAAGTTTATGGAGGCGAACCGTGAAAGTTGAGGAAGTAAGATTGGATATGTACGACAAAATTAAATCAATACATAAACGCCAAGATGAGATTTTAAGTCAAGTTAAAATTACTAATGGTCGAGTTAATAAGCTGGAGGCTTGGAAGGACCAGTTTGTTGGTGGGGCTAAAGTTCTACTAGGGGTTGTGGGCCTATTAGGGTTTGTTTTAAAAATGGGCTGGATGATAATAAAGTAATGGACCTAACACTGGTTGATCAGTATGGTTTACCAATTGCGATGCTAGGATGCTGTGCTTGGTACATTATCCAGAGGACTAAGTTCCTTGAGGAGACACTGACCCGTGAGATGAACGAGGATTTTGGTCGACTGGAGGCCATTATAGTAGCCCTAATTTCCCAAATTAAGTTAGCTCAATTACGGGTTGAAGAAGTAAAAGGGTACATTGAAGGTATCAATGACATCCTCGCAAAAATTGAAACTAAAAAAGAAAAGGTAGCAGATAAATGATAGCAACAGTCTCAGCATTATTAACTAAAAAAGTGGTGGCTTATGCTGGAATGGGTGTAGCTGGGGTAGGTATGGCTTGGGTATTAAAGAAGATTCCTAACAATGTCTTAAAGGCAAAATTTGGGGCTTGGATGTTTAGCCTTGGAGTTTTGTGTACTCTAGGTATGGCTAAGTGGAAGTATACCAAAGGTATTTGGAACAAGGTTATTGAACCGTGGGTAGTAGACGCAATAGATAATATTATTGTAAACGGCATTGGATCCTTTGTTAAGGGCCTACGCTCTGACAATTAAAGTAACATTTAGTTACACCTAAAGATGGCGAAAAGGTAAAGGTCTGGGGCTTAAAAGTGGACGCTCTCCGATGAAAAAGTGGTCTCTCAGTGGACCCGGGAGACTTTTTGCTGAGGAGAAAAAAGGGACTTAAAATCCCTCGGACTTTATGTCTGTGCCGGTTCGACCCCGGCTCTCGGTACTATGATAAACTTAGGTATTCTTCCCAAATCTCCGGAGGAAACTTGGTGTATATTTCAGTGGTAGAAAGGTTGGAGTGACCGAGGAGAAGGGACACTCTTTTAATATCTTTGGACTCAATATATTTACGCAATGCAAAGGTATGTCTTAGGCTGTGCAAAGTTGCCTTGGATCCAACTTTCCTAGCACATTTAGAAAAGGATCTTTCTACCCAATCAAGGGTAAAAATGGTCCCCCCAGTGACCCGGCTTTGAGATTCAGAAGCATTATCTTGCGTAGGATAACATTCTAAAACGTCATTTTTTACATCATCAAAATAAGGAAGTATACGTTCCCTACCTTTGCCCGTCACAATGACTGATTTCTCTTGCAACTTCATACTCTTAAATTCAGCCATTCTCAATCCAAGCTTATAGTAGACATTAAAGAAAGGTATTAACCGTGGATCAGCTTCCTTCCAGATAGCTTCTTTTTCTGTTACCGTAATACACCTTGGTAGCGTATCAGCTTCTTTTACTTTTTCTAAATTATATTTAAGATCATAATCCTTAGTACGCTTCACCCAAAGAACAAATGTCTTAGCGTGGCGTATTCGCATATTACACGTAGCTGGGGCATAGCCCTTTCCATACAGAAACCCAGAAAAATCCTTATCCGGACACTCAACCAGTAAGTCTAACGCCTTTTTATCGTGTTCGTAGGATGCCTTCGATAAATTCTTCCCTTGTCGGTATCTATCATACTCTTTTAGAAGCGTATCTAATTTCAATTCTTTTGGCTGTTCAAGGAGACCCACCTTAAATTTCCACTCTAGCAACTTAAAGTCCTTTAAGAGACGCTTTGATTCAGCCTCTGAGCATTCAATTCTGGATCTCCTTCGGGTAACACCCTCGGTCCACCTAAAGTTATACTTCCCTCTTTGTATTTTTTTACACGTTGCCACAGCTTATCCTTTAGGTGTCTTTATTAAAATCACTTCACTAAAGATACAGTTTTTATTTATTGTTTTAGATTTGCTTTCAAACCAAACCTTCTGGCCGTTCTTATGCAGTAAATACCATTCCCCAACAATAACAGTATTAGTGGCAGTATCCCCGGTCATTGTGCCGAGAGCGATAGACTCTTCAATCATTTTTTCTCGCTGTTCTTTAGAGGTATACTCTAAGTAGCATTGGCCTATAAGATCAAACCGTCCATACCCAATGGATTTGGCGAATTTTGGGGTTAAATCCAGCCACACTCCATCTTTAGCATTAATAAGTGTTTGCATTTTTGTCAAATCAAGAAGAGGCTCGTGCTCTCTACTATCACACTCACAGAATTTTTCTTTCCAGTGATCTCTATCTTTTATAAGGTGCGAGATTTCTTTTTCACAAAAGTCTAAATTTTTGTTTAAAAGTTTGATGTGGTCATCTTTTTGGGATATAAAGTCCTTAGTTGAAAATTCCACGGGCCCGCTTTCATTTTTATTTGTTGTTATAGTATCGTCAAGTTCCACTACATCTAAAAGTTCCACAACATTATCATCAAATTTAATTGATTTATTTAACGCTTTTGCGAGAGAATTTAGATTACTTCTTCTTATTGTTTTAAAGGCTCCATTCCCCCACCTCCTTATGGTATTCTCTGAGATATTGATTTCCTCAGAAAGATCAACCAAAGATTGTGTAGACGAAAGTATTGCCTCTCTAACTGTATTTCCTATATATAACTTACCCATAGACCCCCTAGTCATAAAGTTAACTGTTGTTGCTGTAGGTAAATTTAGGGTTTCTTGCTTCGTTTTCATAGATTAAATTAGCTACTTATGACAACCTACGCAACAAAAATATAAAATAATTCTAACCTTGTAGTTATTTACCTTGTACTGTATATATTACTTTAACTAACTTTACAGCTAGAAAGTCGAAGTAATATTATATTAAAGGAGAATGCTAATGATTAATTTAAGAGAAAGCCTAAAGGTTGCTTATCTACCAGTCGATATGGTCAAAACTGGGCCCAAGAGTTATGCGACGAAGGAGTGTGATGGTTGCTTCCAGACTTATGCCCATATACACACCAAATATAAAGGGGTTTATCTACATCTTTGCAACGATTGTAAGGATAATCAATTTACGTGTACATCTTGTTTGGGCTACTGTGATGAGGGGGCGGATGTAATTGTGGGTGTAGCTGGTGATGGTGCTATTATCCGTACCCCTCTCGCAGATCAGTACATAGATATTTCAATTAATAATAACCCAGTATGCTATAAATGTAAAGGAGATTGCAATGGCAGTAAATAGAAATATTAATAATGTTTTAAATGAGATACAAGCCAAGCTTGTGGTAGGTAAGGATCTTAATAATAATTTTGGAAAGTATTCCTATAGAAGTGCTGAGACGATTTTAGAACACCTCAGACCTCTTCTAAGGGTTACCGGCTCTGTACTCACAATGAATGATGAGATGGTTTTGGTTGGCGAGCGTTATTATGTGAGTGCTACAGCAACACTTACATATGATGGTAAGTCGGTTTCAACCGTTGGGTTGGCCAGAGAAAGTGAAACTAAAAAGGGAATGGACTCCTCGCAAATTACCGGAAGTGCGTCCAGTTATGCCCGAAAATATGCACTTTGTGGCCTTTTCGCTATTAATGGAGAAAAGGATGCAGATTTCTATGATAACACGGGGGCTGGTGGGTCTGATAAACAATCGCATTCTCCTTCAGATTCACCGGCCTCTACCCCTAAGAAGGCCCCTCGTAAAAAGAACTCAGCTGTAAACACTACAAAAGATATTGATCCTTTTGTTCAAGAGCCGGTTGGGAGCTTTAATGGATAAGCCTTTAATGATTCCCGGAACGTCTAATGGTCGTTTCTATCAATTCCCTAATGGTGACTACGTCCCGTCAGTTACAACAGTTACTTCTGGCGGTTCACCAATGTCACCTTGGCTATTAAAATATCTTATTAAAGAGGCTGATGGGGACTATGCAAGATTTAGACAACAATCTAATGAGGCCTCTAGGATTGGAACGTATGTACACGAACTAATTGAGAGTGGTTTACGTGGCAATCCTATTGCATTAGAAACCCCAAAGGTTGAGGTCCAGAGAGCTTTAATATCATTCAGTGAATGGTGGAATGCCAGCGACTATAAGGTTGTTGAGTTAGAAAAGTTTTTATGGTCAGATATAATGGAAGGTAAGTCGTTGCGTTATAAGTTTTGTGGAACTGCTGATGCTATCCTCCGTGATTCTGATGGTAAGCTTGTGCTAGCTGACTGGAAGACTTCAAAAGCTATTGACAATTCAATGGCCCTCCAATTAAGTGCCTATAAAATTCTTTGGGATGCTACCCACGATGAGAAGATTGACAGACTTTTAATTGTTCATTGCAAAAAGGACTTTACTAAAGCCCTACCCGGAAAGACTTTTAAAGCAGAGCATTGGATGGAATATGATCCAGAGTCTTTGTATTACTGTCACAAAATGTTTACTCAAGCAAATGCAAATAGGTTTGGAAAATTTGAGCCATCCGTAAAGCATATCTATCCAACAGAGTTTAAGTTGGAGGTTCGGAATGCGTAAGCTTTATGGTGGAATGAGAAGCTCTGATGGTGGTGGTACTCGTATCCGTTTTGATGGGGACCGAATGAAGTGTTGCCCTAAATGTATGTCTGTATATGAGGAGTATTACCATTCTGGTAAAAAGGCAATGGTGTGCCAACCCTTACCAGAAATCCCTACTTTTAAAAAAGAGAGGGCGGTGTGCCATAAGTGTGATGAGAGTCGTGAAGAGATGTTAGAGGTTGCTGTATGAAAGCTGGAGATTATTTCCTCCTCCCGTGTTCAGCATTACAGTCTGACCTTACTGTTACAGAAGCGTTGCTTTTGTTTAAGATAAACTCTCTTTCAATGTCCGGTGGATGTACAGCCAGAAACCCTTACTTTGCGGAGATATTAAACAAATCTGAGCGGACCATTCAAGACCTAATTCAATCCTTAATTAGGAAGGGTTATTTGGACCGGGAGCTAATCTATAAAAAGAACTCAAAAGAGATTAAGAGTCGCATTTTAAACTCTACTGATAAGGTGGTGCGAATACTCGCACTAGGGGGGTGCGAAAACTTGCATCTAGGTGGTGCGAAAAGTTGCGTAGATAATAACATAGATATAATAGATATAAAAGAAACTACTATAATAGAGCAAAGACGCTCCACGTTTAAGAATGAAGTTAATTCATTTAAAGAATACGACCAACTCCTCCTAGATGACTTCTTTGATCACTGGTCAGAAGCCAATAAATCAAACACAAAGATGAAATTCGAGATTCAAAGGACTTGGGACACTAGTCTAAGGCTTAAGAAATGGAAACGCAATAAAGATACCGATTTCGGTCGCAAGCCAGATGCCCAAACAGAACCAGACTATAGGAGGTTTGATTAATGAGACTATCAGAAGTTATAGAGGAATTCTTTCTATCATTTAATCGTGATCCGAATACGTGCCAAGCACTGGTGTCACATTTCTGTAAGACCTTTCAAGATGCTGATCTTAGAATCCTTCAGTTGGCTTGTAATGATCTGGCCCGGCTACAGTCTGGGATGTTACCCCAAGTAAATGTCTTAGAAGAGTTTTACAAAAAGTCACTCCCAAAACCTTTTCACGGTGAGGCGGAAGCTTGTGACTTATGTGGTGGTGGTGGATTGACATACTCTTTATTCAGTATTAATTCAGATGGTAAACGTCAAGAGCTTGGTGGACCACCGCAAATTCCTACCGGTAGATATTCAGAGCAATTGATTGGGTGTTGTGCGTGTTCAAATGGTGACCCATATAGGAAATCTAAAACAACAACCAGCCCTCTATCGTGGCTTGTAAACTCAGCTAAAACTAACGGCCGTGATTGTGTTTTTGAATTACAAAGTATAGTGAGGGATTTAAATAGAAGGAGTCCAGATGCTGGTGGAAATGAAGGATGTGGTGGTAATATCAAACAATCGCTACAGCGAATTGAAGGAAGACATAGACGAACTCAAGGTTCAGAAAATAAAATTAGAGAAGCAAAACCAATTGTTGCGGAAAGAGGTGGAGCGGATAACGACCCGTTTGCATCAGATTGAGGATAGTTCCAGCAATTGAAACTGGGACCTTACAGTGTATGTGTTGCGGTAAGGTTAGCCGTGGGAGTTGGTATAGAATTATGGATATTTATATAAACCCCGGAGCGGTTGTCCACGAAAGAGCTTGCAAGAAATGTGTAATTAGTTTTGTAGGCCCTAAAAACAAACGACTAAAGGAGATACTGGGTGATGGGTGATCAAGGTGCGGTGGTAAAAGATGTTGCTTTTTTTGAGAGTTTTGAGAAGGGTTTTGCTGAAGATATCGAAGGCCTATGGAAAGTGGACCTCCGAAAGGACATCCGAAAGATGGCCCCAATAGATTTTATGGTTGTATCTAGAGGGACCGACGTAATTGAAGGCTATATTGAACTTAAGGTTCGCACCTTTAAGTCTACCGCCTATAAAGAAACAATGATCGATCACGTTAAGATGGCCAGCCTTAGACAAAAAGGTGAGATGACCGGCCTACCTATATACCTCGCAATACGATTTACAGATAAAGATTATGTATATGAATTGAATCCTTCTAGGCGATTTAGAATTGAGCATAACGGAAGGACCAGAAAAACCAGAACGGCATATGATATAAAGGAGGTTGAGTATATACCTCTCCATCATTTCCGAGAACTTAAAAAGGAGAATAAATGACATACGATGATGTGTTGGAAATAGAAGAGGGCGTAGAGGACACAAACTCTGTGGACCTTAATGAACTTGTCCGAAGATGTGAAGAGAAACATCCGGTGACTTGTAAAAGATTTAAAGAGCTACAAGTAGAGGACTACAAACTGTTTTGTAAAAAACAACTTGATTACGGTTCTGATAATGTAACCCAAGGTGAGGACATATCCACTGAGGACGGCAACTTATGGTCTTTAATAAATATAAATGGGCGATGTGTCGAAAAGGTGATGAGATTAAAAAACTTATTACGGGCCCAAGCAAAAGAAGGGCGAGAGCCTAATAACGAAAGCATTGATGACTCATTTCAAGATCTATCGAATTACAGTCTGATTGCTAGATTAATAAAAGAAGAGGTGTGGAGCAAATGAAACTTCAAATCAAAAACGTAAGAGCTAATCCTAAGAGTGGCAGTAAGACCCTTGGCTGGTTTACGCTAATTGTAGCAGACTTTCTAGAAATCAATGATTGTGTAGCAACCAGTGGGGATAAAGGCCCATATGGGATGTTACCATCACGGCCCTATGAGAAGAACGGTGAAACCAAATACGCTAAAACTATTTGGATTAATGCTGACACTGATCACGGGAAAACTTTTCTAAAAGACTTCCAAGAGGTGGTGGAAGAAGAGTTTGTGGCCCAAGCGATGGATTCTGAGCTAGGCCTTTAATGAACTTCGAGCTAGAACAAGCCCGATTGGATAACGACCGTCTCCAGCTTCATTGTCAGAAGTTGGAGGTGGCCGTAGGGTTGAAGGATGATCTCATTAAATGCTTGGTGAGTATGGTTGAGAGTTTAGAAAACACAAAATTTGATAAGATGGTGGATGTGATGTGGACGGAGGTGAAGCAGTATGAGTCAAGGCTTGATAGACTTAATAACGGACCTAAATGAACAAGCTGTCATCTTGTTTGGATTTGATGACGCTATAATTGGGATTGCAGAAGCTAAAGGGAAATTCCCTCAAGTTGTATACGCAAAAGAAGTAGTTCTGGATATCATACAGTCTGATGGCATTAGCCGTGAAGAAGCGAATGAGTATTTCCAGAGAATTATTGTTGATCAGAATTCCGGGGAAGAAGGCCCTTTATTCCTAACCTTCCAGTACGACCTATGATAAGCTTAAAAAAGATTTTAGTGTATCTGGCATTACTAGGCTTTTGTCTATTAAGCTGGCTCACGTTGATGACATTCCTATAGGCCACAGACAACTAACTTAATAACCAAGGTGATCTTTACCCAAAGTTGCCAAGTGATTAAGTTGCGTTTTGGTGCTGACCACGAATCAACCCTCTGTGGCTATTGGATTATAAAAAGAAAAATGATAATGAAATTAGAGGTGTAGAATGAATTGGAAAATATGGCTAGGGGTTTATTTGGTATTCTGTGCCTCAATAATCTATTGGGATATACATAGATATGATACTGAACCTCTCAGTGAATGTCACAATGCAGAGATAAGACAATACGGTGAGGTTTATAGGTGTAGCAAGTGCAAGCGAGTTGTCAGTGAAGACTAGGGTTCACGTTAACCAGCACGTTATCAAGCGTAATGCTAAAACCGGGGCTGTGAATATGCCGATAAAATAGAGAAGGAGAAATTATAAAATGAAGATTTCTTGGAAGATAAGAATCAAGTGGAAAATTGCAAAATGGTTGAATAAAAAAACAAGATCACGGGACCCAGTCCTAACCGTAAAGACGTACAAGAGCAATACGTATTGCCACGAATTAAAAATTACTGGACCATCAAAAGTTATATACAGTCCAGATAAACCGTTATCTTGTGGGGCCAAAGTTTGGATTGAAACAGAGTCAGAAATTATTCCTTTATTAATGAAGCGTGAAGTGGAGAGTGCTGTGGAGAGGGAAGATGGACAAAGAGGAAAAAATACGTTCGGAAAAAATCCGTCAAGGAAAAAAGAGTTGTAAGGTAACAGAACTATCAGACCCCGTTAAAGATGCCTCCCGGAGTGTAGGCAAGGGTGACAAGATAAGAGATACCAGTTGGATTACTGATCCCAAAATAAAAGAACGTCTCGACATTATATTTAAAAAAAAGAAATGATATGCTGTAAGGATTGTCTACAGCAAATTAACGATGGAGTTAGATGTGGTTATTGCATCTATCAACGCCTAGGGTTTGAGGGTACTCATTATGAATTCCTCGCTGACGTATTAAACCTATCGGACCCATCTAGGTTTTTACGTAAGGCAATAGGGGTCCAGTCGTATACATATGATGAGCTAATAAGGAGTTGCGGTATAATGAGAGGTGGCAATGGCCAAAACCCTAAAGGCGATCACGACTAAGTTAGACAATATTACCAGATCAATAGTTAGATGCCGGGACCAGAAATGTATAACGTGCGGAAAAGAAGACCGTGCGAGACTCCAATTGAGTCACGTTATTACTAGATCTAGTATAAGCACCCGTTGGGATATGAGGAACTGCAACCTCCAATGTTCTGGCTGTCACTTAAAGTGGCACGCTGGATTTACCGAACCATACCACAATTATTTAAAAGCTAAATGGGGCCCAGAGATTATAGTTGATCTGCACCGTGATGGAAATAGAACAGCGGTGGAGGTTGACCTAAAGAAATTGCACCAGCGTGAGGATCTATACGAATCAATGAAAAAAGAGTATGAAGAAATGGAAGGTGACAAATGGTAGATAAGACTAGGTTCACAAATTTAGATAGAATTACGATTGGAATCCGGGATAAGGCCGATACGATAATTAAGGACGGTGAGATCCGGGCCTACTGGTATGGTGCAAAAGAGACTGGGGCCAGCTGGACTGACTGTATGGAGAAAACTACAGCAAAGTTCAATACTACTGAGGAAAGTGTAAAACGGGCCTTATACGACCCGGCCACATAAAAACGGCTTGCGAGGATCCATTCTATCGAGAGATCTTACTGTAGGTGGAAGGTAAGTCTATGGTAAATCTAGAGGCCAAAAAAAAGGCCCCACTTAAGCGAGGCCTTAATATCCTAGTAGGGGTAGAAGACTATCCGTATACCCCCATCATCATTAAAAGTAATATATGCGTTAAACATTATACTAATATCCTCCGGCAAAGAGTTTATTGATTCTACTAAGAGTCCCTTTGCCATATCTTCTCTCATCACTCTTGATTTTTTCCTTAGCGTCCCAATCAAGTTGAGTTTGATAAAGCCAATCAGAAATCTCGACCAATTTATCCTCAGATAATGGAGTCCCATTTGACTTGTCATACTCAGCCACGAATTTATTGATAATCTTATTGTACATAGATTTGAGATTACCCTTATGGGTAGTACTATACATTCCAAGTATCTTATCCATAGCCCATAATTGAATTAGATAATCATTCCCATCGTATTCATCACCATAGCTATATAGTTGAATCCATATATCTTGGACATCTTCGTTGAATTGGAAACGTCCTATATCTTCATAGCCATCTATATCCAAATCACCTTCACCATATTTATTTGTAATTATATTATTCATTTCGATTCTCCTATAGTAAGTTATTACGATGCAAGCGTTCTAGATATTCCATACACTTAATCGTTTGGTTAGTAATGCGGTTCCTACCATTCTCTAGCTCAGAAACTCTAACGGCACTTGAGAAGCCTAGTAGATGGGCCATCTCACTCTGATCAACGCCAAGGTCCTTCCGTAGTTTACGTAATTTCTTACTCCAGTCCATACGTGAATTTACGGGTATCTCTGGTAAATCAAATACAGTAATCATTTACGCCTCCTTTTGAATACTGGTTGATACCCCTTTAATATATTCTTAATTACATTATCATCATATTTTGAATCATTTACAAATTCAAGAGTCTTTTTATTTATGCATAATTCCCCAATAATATAAATTCTATCATCAGTAAACATAACATTATTATTGACATTGATATATGTTTTACAACAATTAAAGCCTTCTCTTATTAAATGCTCTATTCTTTTCTTGTTCATAGTTCTCCTAGTTAGTTTTAAGTACCTCACTCTGTATTTCCCCGGGCTTGTGACCGGCCTTGGCTACATTAAGGCGGGGGATATCGCTCCCCCAAGCGTTATAACTGGCTAAGGTTTGAACCTTATAATCCCCTTTTTATCTGTTGGGCCACTTGTGACCTCATCAGACTCAAGATAG
>Ga0098052_1001154_pt1 | contig 16687 bp, 9 predicted proteins | sample 15_taG_FD_81591 | JGI IMG/M metagenome (GOLD analysis project Ga0098052, IMG submission 81591) | Marine viral communities from the Subarctic Pacific Ocean - 15_ETSP_OMZ_AT15312 metaG | ecosystem: Environmental > Aquatic > Marine > Oceanic | place: Pacific Ocean | collected 2015-01-18 | reverse complement strand
TACACCATGAACCGCGTGGGCAAGGTGGTCCCGCCCAAGCGCGAGATTCTGAAAGACATCTCCCTGAGCTTCTTCCCCGGCGCCAAGATCGGCGTTCTGGGCCTCAACGGTGCCGGTAAATCCACACTGCTCCGCATTATGGCGGGCGTAGACCAGGATTACATCGGTGAAGCCCGTCCGCAGCCTGGCATCAACGTGGGCTATCTGCCCCAGGAGCCGGAGCTGGACGAAGAAAAAACCGTCAAGGAGATCGTCGACGAGTCGGTTTCCGGCGTCCACGACGCCCTGGCCGAACTGGACCAGGTGTACGCAGCCTACGCCGAACCGGATGCCGACTTTGACGCCCTGGCCAAGAAGCAGGGCGAGCTGGAGGCCTATATCCAGGCCACCGATGGCCACGACATTGAACGCAAGATGGAAGTTGCCGCGGACGCCCTGCGTCTTCCACCCTGGGATCAGAAAGTAAGCGTTCTTTCCGGTGGTGAGCGCCGCCGGGTCGCACTGTGCCGTCTGCTGCTGTCCGGCCCGGATATGCTGCTGCTGGACGAGCCCACCAACCACCTGGATGCCGAATCCGTGGCCTGGCTCGAGCGCTTCCTGCATGACTACGAAGGCACCGTGGTCGCCATCACCCACGATCGCTACTTCCTCGACAACGTCGCTGGCTGGATCCTGGAACTGGACCGTGGCCACGGCATTCCGTTTGAAGGCAACTACAGCCAGTGGCTGGAAAACAAGGAGAAGCGCCTGGAGATGGAATCCAAGCAGGAAGCCTCTCATCAGAAGGCCATCAAGCAGGAACTGGAGTGGGTTCGCAGCAATGCCAAGGGCCGTCAGTCCAAGAGCAAGGCCCGTCTGGCCCGCTTTGAGGAGATGAGTTCCCAAGAATTCCAGAAGCGCAACGAAACCAACGAACTCTACATTCCGCCCGGACCTCGCCTGGGCAACAAGGTGATCGAGGTGGACGGCATCAGCAAGTCCTTCGGTGACCGCCTGCTTTATGAAGACGTGTCCTTCAGCGTACCGCCCGGTGCCATCGTGGGCATCATCGGCGGTAACGGCGCCGGTAAATCCACCCTGTTCAAGATGATTGCCGGTTTCGACAAGCCGGACTCCGGTGACATTACCGTTGGCGAAACTGTTGAACTGGCCTACGTCGACCAGATGCGGGACCTCGACGGCAGCAAAACTGTCTGGGAGGAACTCTCCGACGGCAACGACATCATCAAGGTGGGCAACTACGAGACGCCATCGCGGGCCTACGTTGGCCGCTTCAACTTCAAGGGCAGCGACCAGCAGAAGCGGGTTGGCGACCTGTCCGGCGGTGAGCGCAACCGCCTGCACCTGGCCAAGCTGCTTAAACAGGGCGGCAACGTGCTGCTGCTGGATGAGCCGACCAACGATCTGGACGTGGAAACGCTCCGGGCCCTGGAAGAAGCCCTGCTGAACTTCCCGGGCTCTGCATTAGTCATATCGCACGACCGCTGGTTCCTCGACCGCGTAGCCAGCCACATTCTGGCGTTCGAAGATGATGGCGAGGTGGTGTACTTCGAAGGCAACTTCACGGAGTACGATGAGGACTTCAAGAAGCGTAAGGGCGATTCAGCCATGCAGCCCAAGCGCATGAAGTACAAGAAGCTTGCGTAAGGCCCTTTGTCGGATTACGGCCTTGGGGGCCTAATCCGACCTACAAACGCCAGAACCAGACCGTAGGTCGGATTAGGCAAAGCCGTAATCCGACGAACAATCAGGCAACGACCCTTCATGGCAAAAACCAAAACCGCCTTTGTCTGCACCGAATGCGGTGCAGACTATTCCAAATGGCAGGGCCAATGCACGGCGTGCCAGGCCTGGAACACCATCAGCGAAGTCCGCGGCGTCAGCAGCAACAGCAAAGGCGCCCGCGGTGCCCGCTTTGAGGGATTCGCCGGAAGCCTATCCGAGGTTCAAAGCCTGGACGACGTCAGCCTCGCCGAGCAGCCCCGCATCAGCTCCGGCATGCAGGAGTTCGATCGGGTCCTGGGCGGCGGCCTGGTCGAAGGCTCTGCCGTACTGATGGGCGGCCATCCGGGCGCCGGCAAGAGCACACTGCTGCTACAGGCCGTCTGCCATCTTGCCGCCAGCGTCCCTGCCTTATATGTCACCGGTGAGGAATCCCTGCAACAGGTCGCCATGCGCGCCAAACGGCTGGGCCTGTCCACCAAAGACCTGAAGATGCTATCCGAAACCAGTGTCGAGCGAGTCATGCAGGTGGCTGAGGCGGAAAAGCCCCGGATTCTGGTGGTAGACAGTATTCAGGTGATGCACATGGCGGATATCGAGTCCGCCCCTGGCAGCGTCTCACAGGTGCGGGAAAGCGCAGCCTACCTGACCCGTTTCGCCAAGCAGACCGGCACCATCCTGTTCCTGGTCGGCCATGTCACCAAAGACGGCAGCCTCGCCGGCCCGAAAGTCCTGGAACACATGATTGACTGCTCGATCCTGCTGGAAGGCTCCAGCGACAGCCGTTATCGAACCCTTCGGGGGATCAAGAACCGGTTTGGTGCGGTGAATGAGCTGGGCGTGTTCGCCATGCTGGAACAGGGCCTGAAGGAAGTGAAGAACCCCAGCGCGATCTTCCTGAACCGCGGCGAAGAGGCGGCCCCGGGAAGCGTAGTGATGGTGGTCTGGGAAGGTACCCGCCCCATGCTGGTGGAAATCCAGGCTCTGGTGGATGTGGCTCAGGGCGGCTACCCCAGACGGGTCGCGGTCGGCCTTGATCAGAACCGGCTGGCCATGCTCCTTGCCGTATTGCACCGCCACGGCGGCATGCATGTGTCCGACCAGGATGTGTTCGTAAACGTTGTGGGCGGTGTAAAGGTGAACGAAACCAGCGCCGACCTGGCCCTTCTGGCCGCCATCGTCTCCTCCTTCCGCGACCGCGCCCTGCCTCAGGACCTGGTGATCTTCGGCGAAGTCGGCCTCTCCGGCGAGATCCGCCCGGTACCCAGCGGCCAGGAACGAATCTACGAAGCAGCCAAGCACGGCTTTACGCGGGCGCTGGTGCCGAAATCGAACGCACCGCGCAAGGCGATCGAGGGCATGAAGGTGATTCCGGTAACCAAGCTCAGTGATGCGCTGACGGCCCTCGCGGACCTCTAGGCCTACCTAATCAATAAGATGCGCAAACTCCCTCTCCAGAAGAGCTTGATCACCGAGATTAAGTTCAACCAGACGTTTCAGATGAGTGGCGCTATCTAGGTCAATGTACTGGCACTTAAACCCCAACCGGTGCGGCTCTATATGACGAAGCTCCACCGCCATCACAATGCCTGCCTCATGATCATTCAGGTGAATAATCACCTCGCAGGGCTGCTTTAACGGCACGTCCCACCCTTCCGGCCGCTTTACCAGAACGCCTTTCAAGGAAATATCCAGCACTTCAGTCTTCCAGACAGAGTCCTGGCAATGTAGCTCGCAGGGCGCATCAAACTCGATCCGGTGGAACCGGCGCTTTTCGGGGGCTTTGGTGGGCAACGGGTTACTCCTGTTTACCAGTCTTGTGTCACCTGACTATAGACCGGACAGGAGAATGCATCCAGAGGAGTTTTTGAGTGGGGCTTCGGTTGTCGGATTACGGTGCGCGTTGCGCGCCTAATCCGACCTACGGGACTATAGACCGGACAGGAGATTGCATTCAGAGGATTTGTGAGTAAGCGAGGGTAATTGGAAGGATATATCTCCATCGCCTGATGGGGGTCGTTGTGGGAGCCTTTCCAAAAATGTCGGAGGCCAGGGATGGCCGAGGACAAGCGCACATGGATGTGCTCGTAGCGGTTTTTGGAAAGGCTCCCACAACGACCCAGCCCGCTAGATCAGCAGGCTAGGAGAGACATGACTCCTAAATCAGCGGTGATATTCCGGGCTTAATTCTACCACGGCCTCAATGAACGCCTTGGCACGCTCCGGATCCACATCCGGCGTAATGCCGTGACCAAGGTTGAAGATATGGCCGGGGCCGGAACCGAAGCGCCTCAGGATATCGGCCACTTCCTGGCGAATCCGCTCAGGCGGTGCATACAGCATGGCCGGGTCCATGTTGCCCTGAAGGGCCACCCGGTCGCCAATGCGGGCGCGGGCGTTGCCGATATCCGTGGTCCAGTCCAGGCCAACGGCATCCGCACCGGAATCGGCAATGGATTCCAGCCACTGGCCGCCGTTTTTGGTGAACAGAATCACCGGCACCCGGCGACCGTCGCTCTCGCGAATCAGGCCATCGACGATTTTCTTCATGTAGCGAAGCGAGAACTCCTCATAGGCCCAGCTGCTCAAAACGCCGCCCCAGGTATCAAAAATCTGCACGGCCTGGGCACCGGCCTTGATCTGGCCGTTGAGGTAGTCAATGACCGCGTCCGCCAGATGATCCAGCAAGCGGTGCATAACCTCTGGCTGGCCATACATGAGCTTCTTGGCCTCTCGGAAATCCTTGGAAGAGCCCCCTTCAATCATATAGGTGGCGAGGGTCCACGGGCTTCCGGAGAAGCCGATCAGGGGAACACTGCCATTCAGCGCACCGCGGATGGTGGAGACCGCGTTCATGACGTAATCCAGGTCCACCTCAGCGTTGATCTTCGGCAGAGCGGCAACATCGGCTTCGGAGCGGATCGTGTTCCGGAATTTCGGGCCCTCGCCGGTTTCGAAGTACAGGCCGAGACCCAGAGCGTCCGGAATCGTCAGGATATCTGAAAACAGGATTGCGGCGTCCAGTGGGAAACGCTCCAGAGGCTGCAGCGTTACCTCGCAGGCCAACGGCGTGTTCTTGCACAGGCTGAGAAAGTCGCCGGCTTTTGCCCTGGTCGCACGGTACTCCGGCAGGTATCGCCCTGCCTGTCGCATCATCCAAACCGGTGTGCGGTCCACGGGCTGGCGCATCAGGGCGCGCAGGAAACGATCATTTTTCAGCTCTGTCATAGGAAATCCAGCGTGTTCTGTACAAAAGGGCAAATTTGGATGGGGAGCCATAATACCCGGTTTGCGGGAATAAAAAAGGGCGGCTTTCCCTTAGGAAACCGCCCTTCTGATCAGGATCAATCCCGCGATCAGATATCGAGGTAATCCATGATACCTTCGGCAGCCTGACGGCCTTCCCAGATAGCGGTTACGACCAGATCCGAACCGCGGACCATGTCACCGCCTGCGAAGATTTTCTCGTTGCTGGTCTGGAACATGAACTCGGACTCTTCCGGCGCGGTTACCCGGCCCGAATCGTCTGTATTCACCTTCAGTTCATCAAACCAGTCGGCCGGGCTCGGACGGAAGCCAAAGGCCACCAGAACCGCGTCGGCAGGAATGACTTCCTCACTGCCCGGAACCACTTCCGGACGGCGACGGCCATTTTCATCAGGATCACCCAGTCGGGTCTGAACCACTTTCACACCTTCAACCCTGTCTTCGCCGATGATGGCAATGGGCTGACGGTTGAAGAGGAACTTGACGCCCTCTTCCTTGGCGTTGGCCACTTCACGACGGGACCCAGGCATATTGGCCTCATCCCGGCGGTAGGCACAGGTGACGCTCTCGGCCTGCTGACGGATCGACGTGCGGTTACAGTCCATGGCCGTGTCACCACCACCCAGGACAACAACCCGCTTGCCTTTCATGTCAATGAAGTCCGCTTCGTCTTTCTCGAAGCCAAGGCGGCGGTTGACGTTGGAAACCAGGAACGGCAGCGCGTCGTAAACGCCCGGCAGGTTCTCGCCCGGGAAACCGCCCTTCATGTAGGTGTAGGTGCCCATGCCCATGAAAACGGCATCGTACTCGTCAATGATCTCCTTCAGCTGAACGTCCTTGCCCACCTCGGTAGACAGGCGGAATTCCACGCCCATCTCCTCGAACACCTTGCGGCGGCGGGTCATAACGGATTTTTCCAGCTTGAACTCGGGAATGCCGAACGTCAGCAGACCGCCGATTTCCGGATAGATATCGAATACCACCGGCTTGACGCCATTGCGAACCAGAACGTCCGCGCACCCCAGACCCGCAGGGCCGGCGCCGATAACCGCAACCTTCTTGTCTGTCCACTTCACCGCGGACATATCCGGCTTCCAACCAAGGGCAAAAGCGGTGTCGGTAATGTACTTTTCGACAGACCCGATGGTGACCGCACCATAGCCGTCGTTCAGCGTACAGGCACCCTCGCACAGGCGATCCTGCGGACATACGCGACCACAAACCTCAGGTAGGGAGTTGGTCTGATGACACAACTCGACGGCCCGCATGATATTGCCTTCGGAAACCAGCTTGAGCCAGTTCGGGATGTAGTTGTGAACCGGGCACTTCCACTCGCAATAGGGATTACCACATTCAAGACAGCGGTGGGACTGGGATGCCGCGCTATCTGCCGTGAAAGGGTGGTAGATTTCACCAAACTCTTTTTTCCGCTTCTTGGCCGGGACCTTCTTCGGGTCAACCCGTCCTACTTCAACAAACTGGAAGTCGTTACTCAGTCGTTCTTTCATCAGGATGCTCTCATCAACTCAATTTCGACAAGGGCCGCAGCCAGGCTGCACACCCCAAAACCCTCTCAGCTTCTTATTCCGGACGCGCCCGGGTGCTGGCCAGTAGGCTGCGCAGGTTCGCCGCCTTGGGTTTCACCAGCCAGAAACGGCCAATGTAGTCGTCGAAATTCTCAAGAATGTGCTCAGCCCACTCGCTGCCGGTTTCCGAGATATGCTCACGGATCACACCCCGCAGGTGATTACGGTAGGACTCCATATCTTCACTGGAAATCCGCTGAATCTCGACCAGCTCGTGGTTGTACTTGTCCACGAAGGTGTTGTTGAGATCCATCACATAGGCAAAGCCACCGGTCATACCAGCACCGAAATTGTGCCCGGTAGAGCCAAGAACGGTCACCAGACCGCCGGTCATATACTCGCAACAGTGATCACCAGCGCCTTCCACAACCGCATGGGCGCCAGAGTTACGAACGGCAAAGCGCTCACCAGCGGTTCCTGCCGCAAAGAGCTTGCCTCCAGTTGCCCCGTACAGGCAGGTGTTGCCGACAATAGAGGTTTCCTGGCTCTTGAAGACACTGCCCCGGGGAGGCTTGACCACCAGCTTGCCACCGGTCATGCCCTTACCGACGTAGTCGTTGGCATCGCCCTCGAGGATCAGGTTGAGGCCACCCACGTTCCAGACACCGAAGCTCTGGCCGGCGGTGCCGGTAAGGTCCAGGGTAATGGGCGCATCGACCATGCCCTGGTTCCCATGCAGCTGGGCGATTTCGCCAGACAGACGCGCGCCAATGGAGCGGTCGCAATTGGTTACCCGGTAGGACCAGGCGCCACCACTCTTTTCCTTGATGGCTGCAGCGGTATCCTGAACCATCTGTTCCGCCAGCTTGCCCTCGTCGAACGGATGGTTCCGCTCCACCTGACAGGTCTGAGGCTTGTCCGCCGGAATATGGTCATTGGACAACAGGCGACTGAGATCCAGCTTCTTCTGGCGCTCGGTATCGCCCGGCAGACGTTCCAGCAGATCAACGCGACCGACCAGTTCCTCCAGGCTGCGCACGCCCAGCTTCGCCATCCACTCGCGGGTTTCCTCAGCCACGAAACGGAAGAAATTCATGGCCATTTCCACCGTGCCCTTGAAGTGCTCTTCACGGAGGTGATCGTTCTGGGTAGCCACACCGGTCGCGCAGTTGTTCAGGTGGCAGATTCGGAGGTATTTGCAGCCCAGCGCCACCATCGGCGTGGTACCGAAACCAAAGCTTTCGGCACCCAGGATCGCACCTTTCACGACATCCAGACCGGTCTTGATGCCGCCATCGGTCTGCAGACGGATCTTGCCACGCAGATCGTTGGCCCGCAGAGCCTGCTGGGTTTCCGTCAGCCCCAGCTCCCAGGGGGAGCCAGCGTAGCGGATGGACGTCAGCGGGCTTGCTGCGGTGCCGCCATCGTAACCTGAAACGGTGATCAGGTCGGCGTAGGCCTTGGCCACACCCGCCGCAATCGTACCGACACCTGGTTCGGAGACCAGCTTCACTGACACCAGGGCCTGGGGATTGACCTGTTTGAGGTCAAAAATCAGCTGAGCCAGATCCTCAATAGAATAGATATCGTGGTGCGGTGGCGGTGAAATCAGTGTTACACCGGGCACCGAATAGCGCAGGCGGGCGATCAGATCGTTGACCTTGCCCCCCGGCAACTGGCCACCCTCGCCGGGCTTGGCGCCCTGGGCCACCTTGATCTGCATGACATCAGCACTACGCAGGTATTCGGCAGTGACGCCGAAACGCCCGGAAGCCACCTGCTTGATTTTGGAGCGCTTTTCGGTGCCATAGCGGGCCGGATCTTCACCGCCCTCGCCGGAGTTCGAGCGACCACCCAGAGTGTTCATAGCGACTGCCAGGGCCTCGTGAGCCTCTGGAGACAGCGCACCCAGGGACATGGCCGCAGAATCAAAGCGCGGGAAAATGTTCTCTGCCGGCTCAACCTCGGAAAGGTCAATCGGCTTGAGGTCTTTCCGGAAGCCCAGGAGATCCCGCAGGGTTGCTACCGGACGTTCATTGACCAGACCGGCATATTCTTTGTAGTGACCATAGTCGCCACTGGTTACCGCTTCCTGCAGTTTGCCGACGACATCCGGATTAAAGGCATGATATTCCTGACCGTGGACATACTTCAGCAGACCACCCTGGACAATCGGCTTGCGCGGCTTCCAGGCTGCAGAGGCCAGTTGCTCCTGGTCCTGCTGGAAATCGTAGAAGCCAGCACCCTGGATCCTGCTCGGCACACCCTTGAAGCACAGGTCAACGACATCGTCAGCCAGACCGATCGCCTCGAAAAGCTGGGCGCCCCGGTAGGAGGTGATGGTCGAGATACCCATCTTGGAGAGGATCTTCAGCAGCCCTTTGTTGATGCCCTTCCGATAGTTGTTCTTGGCGTCAATCGGATCCATCAGCAGTTCGCCGGTGCGAATCAGATCATTCAGCACCTGGTAGGCAAGATACGGATACACCGCCGTCGCACCAAAACCGAAAAGCACAGCGAAATGGTGGGGATCCCGGGCCCAACCGGTTTCAACAATGATATTGGAATCGCAGCGCAGCCCCTTCTGGACCAGGTGATGGTGAACCGCACCGGTAGCCATCAGGGCGTTGACCGGCAGTTCACCTTCTTTCAGATCTTTATCGGTGAGGATCAGCAGTACCTTGCCATCACGGACGGCCTGCTCCGCTTCGTCACATACCTGACGAATCGCCTGCTCCAGCCCCTGCTCTGGACGGTAGCTCATGGAGATACGAGCCACCTCGAATCCGGGACGTTCGTTGTTGGCGATCTTCAGGAACTTGGCCGGAGACAGTACGGGCGTAGTCAGAATTATGCGATCTGCGTGATCGGCAGTTTCCTCGAACACGTTGCGCTCAGCCCCCAGACAGGTCTCCAGGGACATGACAATCGACTCACGCAAAGGATCGATGGCCGGATTGGTCACCTGGGCGAACTTCTGGCGGAAGTAGTCAGCAACGTGGCGGACCTTGCTTGAAAGCACGGCCATCGGGGTATCGTCACCCATGGAGCCAACGGCTTCCTGGCCGTTTTCCGCCAGCGGGCGCAACACCTGGTCACGCTCCTCGAAGGAGACCATGAACATCTTCTGATGCACCAGAAGTTCGTCGGAGTCCATCAGCCTGAAATCCGGGGTATCCTGGTTCAGCGTGGTTTCCACGCGCAGCGCGTTCTCACGCAACCAGCGCTTGTACGGCTGGGCGGTCTTCAGCCGCTGATCGATGTCCTTGGTGTGCAGGACTTCACCGGATTCAGTGTCGATTGCCAGCATCTGACCTGGCCCGACACGGCCCTTGGCAACCACGTCGTCAGGCTGGTACCCGTAGGTACCAATCTCTGATGCCAGAGTAATAAAGTCATCCTTGGTGATGACCCAGCGAGCCGGGCGCAGGCCGTTCCGATCCAGCATGCACACAGCATAGCGGCCGTCCGACATGACCAGCCCAGCGGGGCCATCCCAGGGCTCCATATGCATGGAGTTGTACTCGTAAAACGCTCGCAGCTCCGAGTCCATACTGTCGACATTCTGCCAGGCCGGCGGAATCATCATGCGAACGGCACGGAAAAGATCTACACCTCCGGCAAGCAGCACTTCCAGCATGTTGTCCATACTCGAGGAGTCGGAACCGGTGAGATTCACCAGCGGCTGCAGGGTCTGCAAATCCGGTAGTTCCGGAGAGCTGAACTTGGCGGCTCGGGCGATGGCCCAGTTGCGGTTGCCGTCAATGGTGTTGATCTCACCGTTATGGGCCAGATACCGGAACGGCTGGGCCAGCGGCCACCGGGGCATGGTGTTGGTCGAGAACCGCTGATGGAATACACAGATAGCGGTCTCAAGATCCGGGTCACCCAGATCCTTGTAGAAATTGGCCAGATCCGCCGGCATCATCAGGCCCTTATAGGCCAGAGTGCGGTGCGACAGGCTACAAATATAGAATTCCGGATCGTCGGCCATATCGCTTTCGGCGTGCCGGCGACCGACGAACAGACTGATCGCAAAGTCACGCTCTTCCTTGCCATCAGGCACCACAAACACCTGCTCAATTCGGGGCAGGCAATCCAGCGCCATAGGGCCCAGGCAACTGTCATCCACCGGTACTTCACGCCAGCCGAGGATTTCCAGACCCTGTTCGGTTAGCCTTTTTTCAATAGCCGCGCGACCGGCGGCAGCCTTGTTCTCGTCGGGGTTAAGAAACACCTGGCCCACGGCAAAGAGGTCGCCTGGCTCCTTGCCAAAGGCTGCCTTGGCGGCCTTTTTCAGGAAGCCATCCGGGCTCTGGATCAGCAGGCCACAACCATCGCCGGTCTTGCCGTCTGCAGCGATACCACCTCGGTGGGTCATGCAGGTCAGAGACTCGATGGCAGTTTGCAACAACTTATGGCTGGCCTCGCCCTTCATGTGGGCAATCAGACCGAATCCACAGTTGTCCCTGAATTCATCGGGATGATACAAACCTGTCATCATAAGCGTTCTCTCACGTAGAAATGCTTTTCAATCAAAGAGTTAATTGGCGCGCGGCCATACAACCACCCTTTGACACTGAAAATGGGGGCTGGCTATTTTACACACGTAGAAATACGTACTCAAATCGGCGTGGAGTTATTGTGGGAAGCCGAAACCGGAATTACCAATCGACAAGGTTACGGAACAACAAGTTAGCGCCGGAAATGACGGCGTTATAAATTGTCGACCGGACGCACCCAGGGCGACCGGGAAGCCAGCTCTTCCGGCAAACCGGATGCTGCGGCATTCGCTGCCTCCCGGCTAGGGAACTCGCCATAGAATACCATAAACCAGGGCTGGCCCTGCCTTTCCCCTCGGGTATACACCAGATTGTCGAGCTCTGAATAGCTGGATATGACATTTAGTGCAGTCTGCTCCAGATTGCCGGCGACCAGCTGTATGGTCCAGCCTCCTCGCGCCCGAACCTGGTCGATGGCTGCAAAATGCTCCGGATCGGCCGGAGTGAACTCGGGCGTGGCTTCTGGCTCTGGCTCTGGCTCTGGCTCTGGCTCTGGCTCTGGCTCTGGCTCTGGCTCTGGCTCTGGCTCTGGCTCTGGCTCTGGCTCTGGCTGGACAGGGTCCGGCTCGGTTGCCGGCTCTGTCAACAGAGTTTCGGTCGCAATCGGTGGATCGTCGGGAGCGGGCTCGGTATCCCCGGTTTCCGGACCAATGGTAATGCTCTTTCTCACCGGCTCTGGCGCTTTCACAACCTCTTCGGCAACCGACTCATCATATTGGCGCGATACGAACCACCAGGAGCCCGCAAGCAGAACCAGGGCCAACGACGGCCACAGAAGCCTTTTCCAGGGCACTTCACGGGATCGACCCGCACTCGGTGCCGACACCATGTCCAGCCAAACGCCTGGCGTTACACGCTTCAGCCTCGAAAAACTCCCCTGGCTCAATGCGTGAATGTTCGAAACCCGGGCCGGACTGAGAAGCTCGCCCACCTTACCGCCCGCTGCATGAACCCTTGGCTCAAGATAGGCAAGAACTTCGTCTTTCGTCAGGGGCCGAAGGTGTATCTGATGAACACTTGTGCTGGAATCATCCAGGCCAAGCATCTGGACCAGGTTGTCGGTGCCGGAAAATACAGGAACCGCGGAAGAACTGCGCTCTGAAGCCAAATACGCGGATAGAATCAGCCGGAGCAACTCCGTCGGTGCACGGTCTGCATCGTCAATCAAAAGGACCATACGCTGCCCCTTTCGAACCCGGGACTCCGACCATCTGAAGAAGTGATAAACCAGATCTCGTGGGGTGTCCTCCGGGCCGAGGTTAGAACGAGCCACCGCTTTCAGGTCCCGGGCAAGCGCCTGGGCGCTGGTCAACGCTGCAGCAGGAATGCGGTGAAAATCAAGCCTGGACGACTCGCTGCGAACCAGCTCCGCGAGTATCCGGGTTTTGCCCGCACCGGCAGCACCGGTGAGTAGCAGAGCCATATCGCCAAAACCGCAAAGATGGCGTAACGCCTCCAGAGCATGATGACGCATCGCATCCGGAAAAAACGGAGTCTCCATCTCCAGGGGATTGGCACGGAGGCTGTAACGTTGCTGAAGCCTGGGGAAAAGGCCGCCGCCATCAAGACTGTTCAAGCTTTCTTCAGTCACGGGTCTTCCTTGTTCGCTGGTCCGTTACCAAATCAATGAAGCCTTCAGGCCGGCATCATGTCGAGCTGCAAAAACGGGCAAACGTCAAAGCCAGGTTTTCAGGGCTTGCGTCGGATGTGACAACCGCATCGCCAACCGAGCGAAGCAGGACCAGCCTGAGCAGGCCGTCCACGTTTTTCTTGTCGACAGCCATCAAGCTCATAAAGTCATCTGCAGTCATTCCGACCGGAGGCTTATCAGGCAACCCGGCGCGCAAGATAAGTCGGTTTATCCGGTCAAAATCCTCACGGCTGATCATCCCCTCAAGAGCGGACAATTCAGCGGCCATGAGCATACCGGTTCCTACTGCCTCTCCGTGCAGCCAGTTGCCATAGCCCGCATAGGTTTCTATCGCATGCCCGAAGGTATGACCCAGATTCAGTATGGCCCTGAGACCACCTTCACGTTCGTCGAGGGCAACAACCTCTGCCTTGCACGCGCAAGACCGGAAGATAGCCTCTGCGAGCGCTTCCGGATTGAGGCTGACCAGAGAATCCATATGCTCCTCAAGCCAGGCAAGAAAGGCCTGGTCCCGAATCAGCCCGTACTTGATGACTTCTGCCAGCCCCGCCGAAACCTCCCGAGAAGGCAAGGTCTGCAGGCTTGCCGTGTCTATCAGTACCGCCTGTGGCTGATGGAAAGCGCCAATCATATTCTTGCCAAGGGGATGATTGATGCCGGTTTTACCTCCAACAGAAGAGTCCACCTGGGAAAGCAGGGTAGTCGGAATCTGGATAAAAGGAACACCCCGCTGGTAGCAGGCGGCAGCAAAACCGGCCATATCACCAACGACACCGCCACCGAGTGCAACCAGAGTGGTTTTCCGGGTATGTCGCTGCTCGAGAAGACCATCAAAAATACTGTTAAGGGTCTGCCAGTCCTTGAACTTCTCGCCATCTGGAAGGGTGACGGTATCAACCCGCTTCCCCGGGAAACAGGCCTTCGCCCGGTCAAGATAGAGCGGTGCCACCGTCTCGTTGGTGACAATCATGACCTGTGCCCCGGACACGTAAGATGACAGATCCAGGCTGCCGAGAAGATCTTCGCCGATAAAAATGGGATAGCTGCGTTCACCGAGCTCCACCGAGAGTTCGCGATACCGATCAGACATGATTACGACCTTCCTTCCGGACCTGCCTTTTATGACGTGGGGTTTTCGGGTTCAGCCGATTGACCAACTGACGAACGACAAGCCTCGGGCTTTTCCTGTCTGTGTACATGATTATGTCTGCCAGGCTCGAATAAAGCGGATCGCGGATCGAGAAAAGTTTCCGAAGAACCGCCTCCGGATCGTCGTTCTGAAGCAAGGGTCGATTTCGGTCTTTGCGCGTTCGCTCTACCTGTTGCTCTATCGACGTTTTCAGATAGATCACCATCGCATCCCTCTTCAGGATAGGATGGTTTTCCTGGCGCATGACCGCCCCGCCCCCTGTGGCCAGCACGGTGTTATCCTCGCGGGACAACTCATCCAGCATGGCCGTTTCCCGCAGACGAAAGCCATCCTCCCCCTCAACATCGAAAATCCACGGGATGTTGGCCCCGCATCGTACTTCAATGATGCGATCAGAATCGAGAAAACGATAGCCGAGCTCTTTGGCGAGCATCCGGCCTATCGTGCTTTTCCCTGCTCCCATTGGGCCAACGAGGACAACGCGTTTCGGCAAAGACATAACTTCCGCTCAGTTTTGTTCAGGCGGGTGAGAATATCACAGGGCCGGTGATTGCATAAGTTCAGGACCCGACTCGAGCCTGTTTCAGGCACAAAAAAGCCGCCGGTTTTAAGCGGCGGCCTTTGAACTTCACCGGTTAGCGAAGTAGATCGTTCTTGATGATCTTGGGGGTGATGAAGATCAGCAACTCGCTGCGCTCATCGATGTGCTCGGTGCGCTTGAAGATACGACCCAGGTAAGGGATATCTCCAAGGAACGGCGTCTTGGTAGTCTGGGTCGCGACTTCCGACTGGAAGATACCGCCCAGAACGACCGTCTCGCCATTCCCAACCAGAACCTGCGTGGTGACTTCATTGGTATTGATCGAAGGAATACCGGCAGTCACCTCACCTCGGGAGTCCTGATTAACCACCAAGTCCATGATGATCTTGTCATCCGGAGTAATCTGCGGTGTTACTTCCAGAGAGAGCACGGCTTCCTTGAACGAAACCGACGTTGCACCACTTGAGGACGCTTCCTGATAGGGAATTTCCTCACCAGACTTGATGGACGCCGTCTGACGATCGGCAGTCACAACTCTCGGCTGGGAGACCACCTCGGCCTGACCGTCGCTCTCAAGAGCTGAGAGTTCCAGATCCACCAGGAAGTCGTCGCTGCCCCAACCGATAGCGAAGGATGACGCACCTTCACCTGTAACGCCAAGATCAACTGCCAGCGCTCCAGGGAAAGTAATAGTATTGTTTGTCCCGCCAGCGGCCTGCCGAGCCTCCTCAACCGCGCCCTGAGAGCCACCTATGGAGAAAACGTTGTCGCCGCTTACATCGTATGCTGCTCCACCCCAGCGAACACCCAGGTTCTCAGCCACATTAGTCTGAGCCCGAACAATACGGGCCTCAATAGATACCTGACGTACCGGCACATCCCATGTCGATACCAGGCGGCGAATTTCATCAAGCTTTTCCGCAGTTTCACGAACACTGATAGTGTTGGTGCGGACGTCAGAGGAGACAAAGCCGCGGTCAGAGATCAGCTCTTCGTCTTCCTTGATCAAGGCAACAATGTCAGCCGCCTTGGCGTAGTTGACCTGAATAATGTCCAGACGAACCGGAGCCAGTTCGGCAATTTGCTTGTTAGTTTCGAGCTCCAATTTCTCCCTCGCGGCTATCTCATCGGCAGGCGCTACCAGCAACACGTTACCGATCTGACGCTTATCAAGCCCTTTAGTCTTGAGAATCAGATCCAGCGCCTGATCCCAGGGAACGTTCTGAAGCCGCAGGGTAATGCTGCCGCCTACCGTATCACTGGCCACCAGGTTCAAGCCTGTGAAGTCTGCAATCAGCTGAAGAACCGAGCGAACTTCAATATCCTGGAAGTTCAGGGACAGCTTGTCGCCGGTGTACGGGAATTTCTCTTCCCTACGGGACTCCGCTTCTTCCTGACTCAGCTCCTCAACACTCACAGTAAACTGGCTACCAGACTGGTAGGCGATGTAGTCGTAATTGCCTTCGGGGGTGATCTCGACTACGGCATTGCCATCTTCCACAAAGGTGTCAATACGGGTCACCGGTGTTGCAAAGTCTGTAACATCGAGCCGGCGCCGCAGATCCGAGGGAACTTCAATATCATCCATTGTCAGGCGGATCTTGCCGGCGCGCTCTATCAGGTCCACCGGCGTGCTGGAGCTACCCAGATCAACAAGAACGCGACCTTCACCGTCCTTGCCCCGACGGAAATCCACACCGGCCAGAGCGTTGGCAGACATGGAGCCCGATGTTGAACTACTTTGAGACGCGGGAGCAGAGGAACTCGCGACAACGCCATCGGCCTGGCCGCCAATTGTCATGACCAGGGAGTTGCCCGAACGAACTGTGTCATAGGGCACCAGCTCGACCAGGTTGAATATCAGCCGGGTGCGGTCCTTGGTTTCCACCACGGTCATGCTCTGGGCGTTGCCTGATCCCAGAGGAACACTGCGACTTTCAAGACCACTGGTCGTGTCCCGAAGGTCCACCGCGATACGAGCAGGACGCTCAATGGTGTAACCGGAGGGTTCCGGCGGCGCTCCATCAAATTGCAGTGTAACTTCAAGCCGCTCGCCCGGTAGCGACGAAAACGACACGTCTTCCAGCGTGACCGCGTTGGCCAGGCCGGAGAACAACCCAAAAGCAATCACGCTGACGTATACATTGAGTTTTCTGAACATCGCTAGCCTCGACCCTAAACTTTTTTGTACGTGCATGTTTCTTTCAACTTTCATCCAGCCGCTCCTTAGCCTGCGCCCTCTTCCAGGGTCAGGGAGCGAGGACGCTC
>Ga0098052_1001152_pt1 | contig 16695 bp, 11 predicted proteins | sample 15_taG_FD_81591 | JGI IMG/M metagenome (GOLD analysis project Ga0098052, IMG submission 81591) | Marine viral communities from the Subarctic Pacific Ocean - 15_ETSP_OMZ_AT15312 metaG | ecosystem: Environmental > Aquatic > Marine > Oceanic | place: Pacific Ocean | collected 2015-01-18 | reverse complement strand
GTGCTTAACGTTTCGTAAGTACCTTTGGAACTATTCTCTGGATAAAAATCCCATTGTTCATCAACATGATGAGGCTCTCCCGTATATATACTTGTTCTCATTATAGCCTTAGTACATCTGTTTTCAGAATAAGTCAAGTTAGTATATCCAGTAACAATAGCTGCATCACTAGGATAGTCCACACCACCTATAATTCGGCTTCTTCTTACGATAAATGTACTAGGAGAACTTGCGATAACATAATCTCTTTCTGTTGAAAAAATATGCTTTACATTTTCAAAATGAGCATCAACACAACTAACAAAACTGTTTTCAGTATGGTCTAATTCATGTATAGAACCTCCTGATAAATTCTGAAATAAACAACCAATAAGGTGAGTAGTTGAACTGTGAGTAGTTATACCTTTGGAATTTACTCCCGTACTCTCAAACTTACACTTTTCTACAATGTTATTATTATTAGTAGATGAAACTGGGAATATCTCTAAACCTACTCCATTATCTGTATCTGGTCTAAAGAAACATCTGTCAAACTTTACTCCATAAGAGAACCCTAACCTTGCACATACTTTAGAGTTTCTAAAATTAACATTTGTTATAAAGCCGTCTACTTGATCTGTAAAGTCAACAAGTATAACATCTTCATTAGTTCCATAAATAGAAAGGTCACGAATATCATTATAAACAGTATATGTTCCTGCTGTATATTTATACTCTAAGAATACATTATTAACTACTGCGTCAACTGGTTTAAAATGTAAAACAGAACTGGTTTTAGACTCTCCTTTAATTTTAAATTTCTTACCATCTATAACTTGTTTTTTAGAAAACCAGAAACTACCTTGAGGGAACAGTATTTCAGCACCACTTGGGGCTTTTGCAATCATATTATCAAGCATATCACTGTTAGAGTCTCTAGTTGCAGAATCTCCTGAGAAATTTCCCTCTTTCACTCCCCAACAAACAACATTAGATTTGTATTGAGCCTCATAAACACTTCCGTCTGTTCCTATTATAATCGTACCTCCATTATCTACTTGACCAGTATCAGCTACTTTAGTGAATGTGTTGCCACCACCATTATTATCTCCGTAGTAAGAAGCTGTTTGGACATGATCTCCAATAGATAGGCTAGTTAAAGCTCTTAAACTAGCTACTGAATCTACAGTATAAACGTCTCCATCTAACTTTGTCTTTTCAGCATCCGTAAAAGCATTTGTATTAGCGTTACTCTCATAAAGAGACTTAATCTCAGCAGGAGTGTAAGAACCTACAGAGCTACCAGAAGACATAGCCCCTAGGTACACCTCTTCATCAGCGAAACTACCGTTACTAAAAGCTCCATTGATAGCTACAGTAATCGTGTAGTATGATAGATTGTTTACCACATTAGACACTGCAAAGTACCCGTAGTTTGACGGATCGTCTGAATTTACGAAGTTTATAAGTACAGGGTCAGTTAATATAGTTGTAGCTATACTGTCCATGATTGGAGATATATCATCACCATTGTATGAGTACCTGTTTAGGTTTATTGTTGTAGCTGTAGCTATATCATCTGTATCAGCCGTCATATACCCGTTATTGATATGGCTTTGGGTATTTGATGAGTCTGCGTACTTGTGAGACAACAACGTCTTTAAGAACACGGTATCCCCAAGAGACAATACCTCTTTAAATCTGTAGTTTCTTGTCTCCCCAGTCTGATAATCAGTACCTATAGCCTTATCTAATAAATCTGGTACTTCGTCTAAGTTATAATCTCTAATTTTTTTTGACATTGTTTTGTTTAATAAAATTACACTTGCTCCCACATATCTTCTACAGTTCCTGTTGATGAAAGTGTAGTAATTCTACCTGTAGATGAGGTTGTTGAGCTTCCTGAGCCCTCTGTGAATCTAAAGGTTTCCCCATTCATGTCTAGGTAAATAATATCACCATCAAAAATCTCAGTTGATAATTGTCTACCTATATAGTTAAATGAGAATGTTCCATCCATAGCTGGGAAGGTGTATTTTAACACATCGTCAACATATACTTTTGTTGTGGTATCAGCTAAATGCTCCATTCTAAGCTTAAACCTCCCTGTAGTGGGTAGAATGTTGTTTGATGATACCAACGTTGCGTTTGAGTCGTTTTTTAATTGTATACGACCAACACTATATATTGTTATGCGAGCTTGTGTTGTGCTTGAGCTGGCTAAAAACCTATTTGAGTTATTGTCAGAATTTTTTATAACATCAGTCTCTATGTACCAAGTGCCATCTGGATTACTTATGTTTACTCGCTCATTAAGATTTATATATGTTTCTAGTGGTGGATTTAAAGCTATTTTATAACTAGTCTCTAGTTCTGATGAGTCTACTTCCCCAATAAACCCTAACAAATATGATTCAGCTCCTCCTTCACCTATAGGCTTTCCGTTTGCGTCCAACATATTAGACTCTAGGTCGTTAAATATATACACCTCTTCGACAAGGTCTTTAATCCACACAGTGTCTCCATCGAAACCGAACCTACAGTTCTTCGCTAATGTGTACTTTATCTGTGGCTGTAGTGGTGGGTCTACAATTATCATGTAACCTTCTTTATAAACTTTCGTTGCCATATCTTATTATTATTATTATTATTATAGTTCTAAGAAAAAGTATTGTACTACTATTCCGTCTAATGTTTGTACTACCATGTGCATATCTGTGTTAGCCACCCATGTAGCTCCTGATATTGGGTCTAACCCGTCAACTTTAGGTTGTGTTGTTGTGTTTATTCTACATACTGCGTTACCCATTGGTTTTTTTGAACCTGTTGTGTACGTTGTGGCGTTACTAGCAGCCCCCATATTATATGTGTACCCAGTAGCACTAACTAAACTTATTACAGTTCCTGTTTTATTTACATCATCAGTGAGTCTAATGCCACTATTTGTTCCTAAATACCCTTTAATATCCTGATTACCTCCTATGTGAAGGTATGGTGGGTTTTCATTATTTCTGAACTTAACCATTATATCCTCTATCAAGGTATAATTATGTGACTGTTGCCCTATTATTCTTATAATAAAATAATCTAAATTACTAACATTATACGGATATAGGCGTGGGTATAAATCAAATAAAGCCTCGTCTTCGTACCAACCGTTAGCTTCATACATATAGTCCTCCACAGCTCCTCCGTCAAAATAAGCTATGAGCTGAACCTTATGACATGGTGTCTGAGCTAATTTTAAATAAATACCCTCTATTGATGCTTCTACGTACCCTCTACAGTCTACAACTATTTCAGCAAACTGGTTACTGTTTGTGTAGTCACTAAATCTGTGAGCTGATGTGTATTCATTATTTTGTAACAGCCATGATGGGTAGTTTATGTCAAATCCAGTATCTCTAGATAGAGTTGTCGTGTTTCCAGCGTCATCTGCTGGTAACAAGTTTGAGCTAAACCAATCAAAATTAGGGGCTTCATACCCGTCATAATCCACTTGGTTCGTGTTACCTAAATATCTAACACCATTATTCAACTGAGAAATCATACCTCCTTTGTCTGAAAAAACAAATGATTTTGGGTCTTGTATTCTAAATGTAGAGTTTATATTATATCCGTTAAAATCTATTGGAAATGGGTCTCCAGTGTAACTAAATGTAGAAAGAGTCCTTGTTCCGAAACTAGAATACTTACCAGTAAAGTTCAAGAATAAACTCCCGTGTCTATTTGTTCCTATAGGGATTCCGTCAGTACCTCTATCCCATAAATCAACATCTATATAAGAGGATGTGGCGTTTATATCGTATGCGTATAATTTATTATTTATCTCTTCAGTTGTCAACACATTGTCATAATCTTGTGATGTTATTTCAAGACGTAGCTGTTCTATATTGTGATATGAAAAATCAACGTATTGTTTACACCCATTCATTTGTAATTTCATATAGCAGGTGTTCATAAATGTACCTTCGCCAGACGTTGAGACTGAAGTAGCCAACCCTTTTCCGCAAAAATGTATAACACCAGAGATATTAATATTGTGTATAACTCCTTGAGTCCCCTCGGGAGCTTCTAAGTCAAACAAGACTCCAGTACTACCTCCACCCGTTGTGGATAGTTCTGCTAAATTCCCAACGATGCCTATATTTTTTAATTCACCTCCCCATATATACCCTTCAGATTTATATACGATAGCTGACTTAGTGTGTCCAGTAGAGTTTTTTAACCAAAACAACCCTTCTTCTATCATAACGTTTTCTGACTTTATAGTCAAATAATCTATATCTTGGTTACTGTATATGACGGTTGTTCTCTTTCCGTCAATGAAGTCATTATCCCTATTATCCCTTGTAGATATGCCAAACATTTTAATCTTCTTAGGTTTGCTTATAGTTAACCCTGAAGCTATGTAAAAACATCCTGTAGGAATTTCAACATTATAAATACTATCAAACGCAGATTGTATAGCTGGTGATGCGTCATTGGCGAATTTACCAGTATCTCTATTGCTTATTGCTCCAAAATCGTAAGGCGTAATTATATTATTTTCTACTATCCTCTTGTATAAAACATTGCCGTCTGACAAATAAACACCACCATCCACAAAGCTTTCCCAATCAGGGGTGTTAAACAATGATATCTGTTTAGAGTTTTGAGAATAAGTAACTGTTCCTGACCCCTCGTCCATGTTAAACTCTTCGCCACCAATAGAGAAATAAGACATTGAACAGCTTATATATTTAGAATCACTTGTTAAAGACGTAATTGTGTTTATAGTTCCTGAGTTGCTTAACGTAGCTTCTACATCATACCATTCTCCAAGTATTAAATTTGTTGCTGCACTAGCACTATTTGATAACACTAATCCATCTTGGTCTGTTACCTTTAAGTTACTAAGTCCAGAGTGAGTTATACTTCCTAGTGTATAATATCTAAAAGATATCTCAGCACCAACATCAGGAAGATTAAAGATATCTACACTACTCTCTCCAGAGCTAGTGAACTCATTGAATTTTATTTTGAATTTAAGAACACTTTCAGAAGATATTACTATCCCTAGAGATGTTCCAGACATATACTGAGAGGACGACTTATCAAAGGTTACTCCACTACTCTCTTTTATGTCTAACTTCTTAAATATACCTCCACCGTAGTTCAGCCCCTCTACATAACTTTCGACAACCACAGTATCACCAGTGGTGTTTGTGCTAATACTAAACATATCCTCAACAGATTTCGACCTATCATTGATGCCGTCTAATTTAGCCTCATCAGCGTCCGTAAAAGCATTCGTATTAGCATTACTCTCATACAAGGCTTTTATCTCAGCAGGAGAGTAACTTCCTACAGAGCTACCAAATCCAGTCTGTCCAAGGTAAACCTCTTCGTCTATAAAGCTACCGTTACTAAAAGCTCCACTGATATTGACATCCAATACGAAGTGAGATAGGTTATCAGTAACTCCACTAACGTTATAAGACCCGTAGTTTGAAGGCTCATCAGAATTTGTGAACGTTATAAGCACAGGGTCTGTAAGAATTGTTGCAGCTATAGCTTCTATCAAACTAGAAACATCATCACCATTCTTAGAATTTTTATTTATCTTTATCTGAGTAACACTAGCGATATCATCAGAGTCTGCCGTCATATACCCGTTGTATAGGTGCGACTGCGTGTTGTTAGAGTCAGCGTACCTATATACCAACAGATTCTTAGAAAACACTGTGTTTAACAGCTCAAACATTTCCTTTAGTCTGTAGTTGTAAGTCTTACCAGTCTGAGCATCAGTACCTATTACCTTGTCTAATATGTCAGGTAGTAAGTCTTTGTCGTAATCGTTTATCTGTCTAGCCATCTATATTATTTTTTCATACTTTTAACTGAATCCTTTGATAACTGACCCTTAGCCATTTGGTCTAACTTCTTATCGCTACGATCATTCATCTGACCTTGATTATACACGGTCTTATTGTTGTCGTGGTCTTTATCTCTAGCGTCCTTTTCAGCCTTAGCTACCTGTTCTCCTCTAGATATAGCTGTTCTATACTGCCACTCTCTCTCTAGCAGTTCCATCTTCTGAATGTACTCTTGGTTTGATAGTGACTGTTCTCTTTGGAACTTCGCCTGTTCCATCTGTTCATTAGCCTGAATCTCCATCATCTTAGCCTGTTGAGACATCTGAGACTGTTCTAACGCCATCTGTTGTTTCTTCGCCTGATTCTCCTTGATGCGTCTCTTAAGTACTGAGGAGGCTAGTTTAAGGTTGTGTATATTGTTTACATCCATCTTGTCAACCACAGTAATATCTCCTGCTTGGAAGGCTATCGTAAGGTCTTCAGATAGTTGTCGCCTCTCTTCTACGTCTGGCAACATCTCTATGTATAAACTAAACGTGAACGGGTGCAGCTTGTCCAAAGCGTTTAACGCCTCCATGTTTTCTATACCCAATGCCTGAACATACTTCTTAAAAGGCTTGTCGTACTTATCAATATCCTGAATCCTGATGATAATATTCTCTGACAATCTCTTCTGAATACTTAAGATCGCATCCTTTACAAACTCTATAGACTTTATAGAGGACTGCAACGCCATCTCGTTAGACTCTGTAGACACTCTACTAGCACTACCCATACCAGCCATCTGAGGATTGACCCCTGTGATTATATTTATCTGGTTGAGGTTGTGGTTATATATGTCCACATACTTACCTATATCTGCTGGTAGTCCATTAGCAATCTCAGTCATTGGTAATCCTTGACCTGCCGAGAACTCATCCTGTCTAAATAACTGGTTACCAGTCTCATCATATCTTCTTACTAACTCCAAGAAAGACATACTGCCCTCTCCACCACTAGCGTTAGGTACATCCATCAGTGCAGCTACATTTATAGCTATACCTTTAGGTCTCGCTGATGCTATCATTTGATTCATCTTGATCATGGATAGGTTCATGTTGTCAGCGAATGGGATCATCTTCCTAACTAAAGGAGACTCATTTGTGTCGTAGCTTGAGTAACTTGAGCGAACTTTCTTTAGACTGTCAATCACCATATTAGTCCTCTCACCGTAGTTAAGTATAATGCTTGAGTCAACAATCCAAGCTCCCTCTATCCACACCTCTTTAGTTCTGTGAAGAGTCTCTATATTATTCTTGTTGAAGTTAAACCCTTCATCTTTAAGGTCTACGCTAATCTTACCATTACGTCTTGTCTTCTTTCTGTATGTGTCAGTAAGTGTAGTCCTAAACTCAAAGAACAACACCTTCACCATTGTGGAAGAGATGTCGTCCCATTTACTCTTGTTTGATAATTTTTGTATGTAACCCTGTCTGTTTGAAGCTCCTTTAGCGAATTCTAAGGCTTTATCCTTATTTAGTCCATATCTTCTACGAAGGTCTATAAGAGATACCATCTCTATGTGTCCATCGTAAAAAGCTCCCCTGTTGTCATTTATCTCAGACCCATCGAATGATGTGACGTAGTTTACTGGAGATATTCTCTTTGTGACTACCCCTAGCTGTGGATCGTAGTCGTCCTTAGCGATAGCCTTTCCGTATGTTATTAAGTCGTCTGCTAGTCTGTCATTAATCTCTCTTCCGTAGTTTGCCTCATGTACTGCTGAAAGTGCCTGTTCAATCGCAATCTCTTGAGATAGAGTAGATTCTGTCTCCATAAATGTGTCTACATCTTCTTGTGATGTCGGTACAAAACCAGTACTCCTGAAGTCAATACCAGTAACCTGAGACATTCGCTCGTTGAAAGTACCGTTAATCATCTTACTTATTAACTGGTCTTTTTCTTGCTTACGCTGTTCTACCGATGTAGCGTCAATAGCCCTACACTTAGGCTTAAACAAGTCTAGGTTTAGGTTTTTCTTTATAGACTTAACATACTTTGGGATTATATTTAATGGCTCGAAGTTTAACTTACCGAAAGATTTATCCCTACCATTTAGTAAGTAATTCTTTACGTTTTCATTGGACTGTGTACCAGACCTATAAGCTTCATTTTCTAGATAACCCTCCTGAGTATCTATATACCCCTCGTCTAAATAATGTTGTGAATCGATATACCTTGCATAAGATAAGCCGTAATTTGGTAACAGCTTTTCGCTATTATCAGCATACTCACTCGGCTTCGGTGACTTTGTTGTTTCAGACATATTTCAAAAATCTTTGAGCTACAAAGATAATCAAAATAAATTACTATGAATCAGCCAGTATTACTTTTTGAATAGTCATACTCATCACCAAAAAATCCCTTCATAATATTTCCAATCTGAGATGTTGGTCTAACTCTTCTCCTCTTCATGACCAGTCCCATTAAGGCTAGTCCTGATGATATACTTAAATCCTCAGAAGTTCTGTTGTCTGGGGCGAACTTACTCCATGAGTCTAGTGTTCTGTTGTAAGGCATATCTCCAATTTCTCCAACTTCCCTATAGCTGTCCTCAGTAGCCTCTCCAACAAATTCATCTATGTACTTCTGAATTGCGAAGTAGTGGTCATTACGAACCTTTTCACCAGTCATACTTATACCTCCAAGCATCTTCTCATCTGGAGATAGTTTAGGCTTATCTGTCCTACGCACAGCAAATCTAGTCATACCCCTTCTTTTAAGGTACTGTAAGTAGTTGTCAACATTACTCTCAATAAGTGCTGGTAGTCCGTAGAATAGTTGTGCAAACATCATGTCTTGAAAGAAAGCGTCCAATGTTCTAGGTCTCTCAAGGTACTCTAAGAAAAACTTATTTGAAGGAAACTCCTCTAAGTTTATTGAGCTCTCAGTTACACCAGACATAGCTCCCTTAGAACCACCTCTCTTGTCAACAGTTTTTTGAACCTTGTAGGTATCAATCCCAAACATACCAAAGTCATTAAGAGGTGTTAAAGAACCTCTCCTACTTTCAAAGTTATTCCTAAGCTCTGGATCAGGCATCCACGACAGTAAGAACCTACCCTTTCTACTTGGCATCCAGTCAATCTCATACTCATCAGGGTTCTTGGCTATATTTATAAAGTTACCCCTCTCGTATAAGTTGTTCCTCATCTCATTATCATCCATCTGCTCATAAATCTTGTTGAGGTCAAAGTCAGACATAGAACTCTCATCACGAAATGCGTGTTGCTCAGTCCTCGGATGTTTTCTTAGAAATTCGTTATAAAGTGTGGCTGACTGTTTCTTAAGGCTATCCCCTTTTTCTATAAGTCTAGAAAGGTTACCCTTTTTTATTACGTCACCGTCTCTGTTTTTTGTGAGGACAATAGGATCGTCAAGTATAGAGTATCCAAACTTATCATAACCACCCTCTTGATTCCACTCGGCAGGGATAAATAGAGAGTATAGCCCTGTAGAGGTTCTACCGTTATCCATACGCTTACGAGCGTCAGATGCGTAGTATATATCCTTATACTCCTGACCACCCTTAGCTAGTGCATTCACAGTTGATACCACCATTGCCTTACCGACAATCTTAAAACCTTCAACAAGACATTCTTCAGCGATTGACCAGTACTGATCAAAAGGAACGTCTGTTGGATATTTACCAGCCTCATCAAGTACCATAAACTCTACACGCTCACCATCCATACTATTTAGTGATGTTGAGAATTGTTTTATAGAGGTATCCAGACCACCCTCAGCACTCATCACAGTATTCTTACCAGACATACGCTTTGGGGGCTCTTTAAATATAAGACCTGAAGTAGCTGATGATGTGCCAGATGTTATAGGCTTAAAGTACCACGCTAATTTCTTGAACGGTCTGATAACCATCTTGTTAAGGAATGACACGGAGTCACGGTTTGTCTTAGACATAATCCCTAAGAATCCCTCAGCAGTACTAGTACCTATATTTATAGCCTCAGAACCAGCCATAGTAGAAGCTCCACTACGTCTATTCTTTAAGTATATCATACCCAAGCACCTTACATCTGCCTTTACAGCCTCCCAAAACATCCAGTAGTCTAGGTTTGTAAACCTAAAGTCAGGTAGTCTACTTCCTTGAACTGGAGAGTGTTGCAACATAAAGTAGTGGGATGGTGGTATCCATACAGGATTTCCACATATCATCACCCATACACCAAACTCTCTCCTGTCAAAGTCATCATTTATAAACTTAATATACTTGTCAATGAAGGATTTAGGCTTCATCTCAAATACATCTGTAGGAGTCTTTAAGTTGTCCTTGTTAGACTTTTCAGCGTTCCAAGCTACAGTTTCATCCTCTATCCTTAAAAGTTCTTTAGGTGTTGTTGAAGGAGTCCACATCTGCTTGTTGCGTTGTAGCTTATATCCTAGAATATCTTTTTCTTTAGGAGGTGCAGGAGAACATATCTTAATGTTCTGTAACTCATACGGTTGAGAAATAGTACCGTCCTTTGATACAACAACTACATCATAGGTTTCGTTATACCCATACTCCCAAGACTTCTCCCTGTTCTTCTTCTTCAGGATTGTTTCTGGTATATGATTTGGGAGGAACTCTCCCATCCTTCTCTGGTATGAATACTTGTTTACACTCATTTTTTTGCTTTAACCATCCTTGTTGCGAAGTCCATCTTCTTCCCTTCACCAATCTTACCCTCGTCCACCTGAAACTTCAAGTCGTTCTTTGTATCTATAATTTGGATCATCAAATCTTGAGCTAATCCCTTACCTTCTACAATAGGCTTAACCTTCTCATCATCCTCATCGTCTACATATATATCCTCCTCTGCTATCATCTTTATCTGTTCAAAGATTTTTTCAGAGACATTTATAAGCCTCATAACTCTCTTAATGTGAGTATCTTTATCCCAAATACCTTCCTTTTCTTCTAAAGCTCTAATCTTAATAAGGTGACTTCTAGCCTCCTCAAATGTAACCTTCCTACCCTCAACTATAGACTTATACTTGTATGCTTCTTTCTTTTCTCCTTCGCTGTCTACAAGTGTTATGTCTTTATTTAAGAAGCTTATAAATGTTCCAAAAGCTTTTATGGATGTCTCTATTACATCTTTAGTCGTCATACTTGAAAAGCATTGAGTGATAGTCTACCAACCACTTAACAGTACCGTCAGGCATCTCTATCTCGTAGTCTGAGTGGTCAGACAGACCTATAAGATCACCTACCTCAACGTCTTCTATAGTTTCAGCCTTAGCAATGACTGTTCCCTTCATGGTGTCGTGTTTCTTCTCAGCATCACTACGAGCGTCAATAAGAATTATACCTCCTTCTGTAACTTCCTCATCCTTACCTATTTGCCCTTCAACAAGACACTGTTCGTGTAAGAAATTTATATCACCATTCTTCCTGATTACAAAGTGTGCCATGTCATCCTGAACCCAGTACATATTATCTTGAATAAAATACCTACCCTTCTTACTAACTCCGTTCTTCCTGTCAAACACAACTACGTTGAAGTGGCATACCAACACATCTCCTACCTCAGCTATGTCCTTGTGCCTCTCTGGAACGGCTAATAGTTCGTGATACTGTATTGCTTTACCTTGATTTTCAAACCTTTCTAGTAGGTGTATAGAGCCCACCTTATCCTTGTGAGTCTTCTTTGTCTTGATTATAAAGTGTGTTACTGCTTTCATATTACTGTGAGGTGTTCGTGAGAATACATTAGGGTTACGTCTTGTGGATTTATAATCTCATACCACTTAAACACTTGCCCCTCCTTGTCAATCATAGACAGTAATATTCTTCTCTCAAACGTATTAGACGCTGAGTGAACAACTCCAGAGGAATCCTCTATTGAGTATACATAAGCCTTGTAAGGTTTTCCTGATTCTTTGTCTACATGGGCTGTTAAGTACTGACCTAACTGATAGCTTCTAGTTCTATCTCCCTCTCTCCAAGTAATAGCTCTATACTCGGATGTCTCCTTATAGGTAGGATGTTTCATAATTAAATTGATTTAAATTGAGCTACAAAGGTAATAAAAATTAAATTTGGTAAATTGGGATATAATTCGTATGTTTGCTAAGAATTTAAAATAATAAAAGATGATAGCAATTTAACCCATAAAAATCAAGAATATTGGGGTGAAAACAATAATAGAAATTAATTATTATCTTTGCAATTATCAAATACTTCAGATATGATATATATAAAAATTCAAGATTCTATGGGTAATATTGAAATTCTGACAAAAGAATCTATGGATGATTTTTTAGACTTTAAAAATGAGATGGAGTATAACAATCCAAATGTGGATGTTAATAGGATTGAAAAAGAAGAGTTCGACTCACTTGTACGTCTATCTAAAGAACCTGATGTCGATCCAAATAGTATAGAGTTTGTATACTCAACAGAGGGTTCTCCTAATAATGACGAAATAAATCTCACAGATACAGAAAATAAAAAGATGTTAATCTTAAACTTCTTCTCACTATTGAAGAAGGAAATACCTACTATAGACACGCTACAAGAGTACTACGAGTGGTTTATTAAGGAGGATAAATAGTATTAATTAAAAATAACTTTATGGGGTATAGATTTAAAGACTTGACAGACAATGAAATTCATTTGATCAAGTTGATACACAGCGACAAAGAACAATCTTGGGACGCTAGGATGAAAGTGCTTATAGATAAATTTGGCGTGTCAGAAAGAAGTATTCGTTCATGGATTTCTCAGCTTGGATTTGCAAAGAGAGAGAGACATGAGGAGATTTCAGAACAGTTTGAAGAGGCTAAGAAAAAGACCCACAACAAGGATAGTAAGTACTACCTAATAACTTGGGCTCAGAATAATACCTCAGTTCATGATAAAGGTTTTAAAAACATGAAAGCCTACGCAGAGTTCCTTGAAGCTGAGATACTTGTGATTGCTGGTAGGTACAGGAATCCTACATCTTTAAGTGCTTCAAAGAATTTAAAGACTCAAGAAGATAGGGATATTATAAAGTGGAGTAACGAACTACTTCCGTACTTGACGGCAAATAGACATAATATCCACAAGTACCTTATGATTTTAGCTGATGTAAAGGCTCAACCTACAGCTCACAATCCTCTGAGTGGATTTGAAGGTCTGTCTGGCTTTGAGAGTAGTATATTAGGACACCCTAAACAACACTTAAAATCGTTGCCAATACTAGAGGGACATCCTCACAAGATTTTAATGTCTACAGGAGCTATAACAAAGCCTAACTACACAGACTCTAAGGCTGGTAAGAAGGGTGAGTTTGACCATGTATATGGATTTGCTGTTGTGGAGATTCGTGACGAAGAAGTTTTTCATATAAGAAACGTTAGTATGTCAAACTCTGGAGAGTTTAACGACCTATTCTTTAACGTTAAGAATGAGACCGTAAGACGCAATAAGTCATTGGAAGGTATAGTCTTGGGTGACTTACACCACGGTGAACATTCAGAGCCAGTTATGGAGGAGACTTTTGACCTTATGTCTATACTTAAACCTAAAGCAGTAGTGCTTCATGATGTATTTGACGGGAAGTCTATATCTCACCACCATGAGAGAGACCCATTTAAGAAGTACAGAAAGAGTATTAGTGGAGATGATCAGCTAGACAAGGAAATAGAAGGTCTTATAGAATATTTAGGTAGATTTACTATGTTCAGAGATGTTGTAATAGTACGCTCTAATCATGACGAACACGTTGATAGATACTTAAGAGAACGAGACTGGAAGAAGGATATTGTTAACTCACTAGAGTATATGGAGTTAGCTACAGCCATACTTAAAGGAGAAGCTCCTAATGGTATTATACCTTATAAAATTCAACAGGAATACCCAACGTATAAGTGCTTAGGTCTTGATGATTCCTTTATGGTTAAAGGAGTGGAGTGTGCTATGCACGGAGATAAAGGCGCTTCAGGCTCAAGAGGTAGTCAGACTCAATTTAGAAAGCTTAACGTGAGAACTATAACAGGTCACGGACATCATCCTTGGATATTAGGAGGAGCTTTTGGAGTTGGTACTTCTACTAAACTACGACTAGACTACAACCACGGGCTATCACCTTGGATGAATAGTCATGTGACAATAGATAGCTTAGGTAAGAGACAACAGATTATGTTTGTCAACAGTGAATATACAACCATGAAAAATCTAATAGAATTTTGAAGTCTATAAAGATATATGATGCCATGTCTGAGAAGGATCAGATGAACTGGCTGACAAGGACTCAGGCGAGTGACAGTGTTTCTGGTGTACTCGCCTCCTCAGATATGTTGATACACCTAGACAAGAACAAGAAGGTTAGGAAGAAGCACTTTGCAGTTCAGTCTGATGAGTACTCAAACCATCTAATGGTCGGTAAGGGAGAGTTTTACCTAAGCAAGTACTCTATAGAACTCATGTACAACTACGAGGATATAGTTAAGGAATACAAAGACTTTGAGCTAGAGCTGATGGTGACAGAGGTCAAACACGTTGAAAATAAGAGACTTGAGATATCTAACGACTTGAGGACTTTATTAAACGACAGGAGAAGCTTACAGTCTGAGGATAAGTTTAAGCCAGTAGTTTTTTATGGTGACGAAAAAGAAGCCATAGTACATGAGTCTACACAGTTTAGGCTATACTACATGGTGCTACTGAACTATCCATTTATAATGAAGATGTACTCAGTACTACACGGCATATCTGAGGTTACTATGAATGCGTTAATGTTCCTCTATGCAAGGAAATACTTTGAAAGGAATGACATATTCCAGTTCCATAGAAATAACGTAGGAGCTTACGCTTCACATGGTAGCTGGACAAAATCATACAGTCAGCTTTGGATATACATGAACAAGAATGGATATGTAGAGAGGGTTGAAAGAGGAGAGAAAAGTTTAACTAGGAAGAATGGATATACTGGTAAGTTATACAGGACTACAACTAAGACAGACCAGATGTGTGAGCTGTTAATAGAGTACCTTATGTACAAGAAAAAGATGCCATACGGAGGTAAAAGTTTAACAGGTCATAGACCAACATATTCAGACTACAAGACAAACGCAAACATAAAGAGAGACTCATACGATATGTACTTCGACAAGAACCCGTACAGTTTCTATGAATTCATGTTTGAGTACGTCAACCAAGTGGCTGAGGTAGAGATGTTTGAAGGCTCTCTAAAGGAGTGGGAGCTAAAGATGACAAGTCAAGACTTAAAGTTTAACCCTTTAATATTTAGGATAGGTCAAAGGAGAAACTTTTTTGGCACAAGTAGACACAATAAATACATAGAAACTTACCTAGAAGGTCACAGATGGGGACATAAAGTCTGAAAAATATTTTCATTATCTTTGTAAAATAAAACTATAGAGATGGGAATTAATATTAAAGACCTTCCAAACGACTTCGTAATCAGTAAACTTGATAAGTTAGTAGGAACAGATAATAACACGGACGTATCTTACAACTATCCGATTCAAGGAATAATTGACTTGGTTGAGGCTGTTACTGGCGGTACTGTTACAACAGATAATATCAAAGATGTTGTAGAGACTGTAGACGGCAACTGGATAGATGTAATAAATGCCTTCAACCCTGTGTGGAGTATATCTCCTGCTGAGGTTGGGTTTGTTCGTAGGTACGACAAGACAAATACATTCTTAGGTCTTTACCTGTTAATAAAATCATCTACAACTACTGTTAAATATGGACTAGGCGAATCCGTGTGTACTGCTGGTGACTTTGAACCTATACGACTACTTTCTGATACTGGAGAGGTGAACACAATGAGCTCATACGGTGCTGGTGTTGACCTATTAAAGGAAAAGGACGGTGTAGACTTTGTGATGCAGTCACTAAAGGCAGGTGTTAGAGGAACAATTCAAATTGGTGTAGAGGCTGACGGAATCCATATAGATACAACGGCTGGTTTAGGAGAGGTGAACACAATATCAACAGCATCAGGTACTACTTTATATAAGGAGAAGAACTCTTCAGACCTAGTGCTAAAAGGTTTAGTTGGTGAAAATTGTACCGTGTCTGGAGGAACTGACTATGTAGTCATCAAACCTTGGGGTAAGATCATTAGAAGTACATCCTTCACTGTGTCATCAACAGACAAACAGAGAACAATTCAAATTGATAATGGAGCTACTCCAGTAGTAGTTACAATACCAGATACATTGGGGGTTGGTCACGAAAATGCCTTTGTTCAGCTAGGAACAGGAGAGGTAAGTTTTGTGGCAAGTGGATCGGCAACAATACTAGGAACTCTAAATAAGATAAAAGGTAGTCTGCAATCAGCATGGATGGAGACCAAGTTTGACGATCCTACTACAATAATCTTACTAGGAGATTTAAAATAAACACATGAGAAGAACCATATACGCATCAGCCAATAGTGATTTAAATGGTCGAGCGACTGCTGTGGCTGGGTCAAATCAATCTGTAGAACAAGTGTCAGCTATAACTAATCTTGACGGTACAGGAAGTTCGACTACTGGAGGAACAATTTCAACATATCAGTGGAAAATACTGTCTGGTACTGGATTAATCATAGATTCACCCACTTCTCCAACATCCTCAATATCAGGCACTTCTGTTGTCGGAGAATCGCTTATTCAGTTAACCATAACAGATACTAACGGGAATGTTGATGTAGACTGGCTCACGATAGAGATTATCCTTGGAGACCCATTAACTGTGACTAGTACGCAACCAAATGCCAGTAATCAAGGAACTATTACGTTTAAAAACGGTCAACCTAATGAAGTTGTTGACTTAGGGTTTATATTGTCTAATGGGAATAATCCTGAT